>BNJU01004888.1_pt1 | contig 139704 bp, 165 predicted proteins | sample 8539281 | NCBI WGS metagenome assembly BNJU01 (sample SAMD00202456, study PRJDB9452) | human saliva metagenome | isolation source: human saliva | place: Japan
CTAAATCAAAGGGAGTGGGAAAGAACTTCGACTAATTAAACAAAAAGTTGAAAAGGTTCCCCAAACCTTTTTCAATTTCCCCACCCTCACAAGCTCCAACAGTCTGGGAGACTGTTGGAGGTTGCAGATAAAGAAAACATTGTTTTCCGTCTTCATAGGTCATCTTTGGAGCTAAATAACGAACAAAGATGCCAATCAACCACTGCGTCATACAGTCATTCCTATTAAACATCGAAGGCTGGACAGTTTTTGCCCAGCCTCGTTCTATAATGGATAAACCTTGCGAAATTCTTCTAAAACCACCTTGCTATCAGGTGTAAAACGTCAGACCTGCTTCCTCCAGCCACTCCGTGAAAAAAACTCCTCATGAACCTGACGCCAATAGGCTAAGGATTTGTCCCCCTCACCTTCCTTATAGGCATGGTCGGCTGACACTTGAAGGAAGGGCTGAACGGAAACTTTTGTAATTTCGACAATGCAGACAGCTTGATTTTGACTGTCTATAATGATATCAAAGGTCCCTTCTTGTGGAAGGGGTTCGTCCTCTACTGCGTAGAGGTCGTAGGCTGAGGCAGTTGCTGTTTTTTTCGCCTTTAGAGACCAAAGTTCCGCTAAAAGGTCTGGTTCCACTCCAAAAGCCCAGGCATCTATCTCATCTCCGATAGAGGGGTTGATTTTCTTGTAGGCATTCCACATTTCTTGAGGTGTCATGGGTTCTCCTTTGTAATTTTTTACTTTCTTCTTTTATATGTTTAAGATGGTCTGGATGGTCAATTTCTAAATCAAAAAAATCTCTGGAATAGAGCTGTAATGGAGAATACATTCGATACCCATCTGATTCATTTTTTTGTATGAAAAGAAGTATTCAGATAGCCTGCTACAGCAAAAATCAATCTTGTTCTTCCTTGCTTTATCCTGCATCTGTCTCAACATATCTAACATAATTGGACTTTCCATATCATGCCATTGACTGTTTCTCACAGTCGCAAAAAAATAAAAGAAGTTAAATCATTCATTCCAACTACAATCTTTGAAATACCCAGTTTCCAGTATCCTGTCCAAGTCGAAAATAAGCTGATGGTAATTCAATCATCGTGCCGACTTTTCCCAGTAAAAACCATACTGACGCAATACTGTAATAGCTTGTTTTTAATTGTTCGGCATCATTGACAAAAGGAAAAAAATAACAGACAGATTGGGATTGGTTTGAAAAACTTCTGTAACAACATTTATCTCAGCCTGAAATTCATCTGGACACGCCAACAAACGCCTGATACCTCTGTATCCAAATAAGGGGTGGCGTTCGTCAAAATACTCTTTAGTCCCGTCTAGAATATTTGCTTCTGCATTTGTTAACTCTGAAAAGCGATACCAGACTTCTTCATCTGAGTACAAATGGCAAATAGTGTCTAGATAATCTTTTACAAATTGCTGACAACTTTTTAGCAGTATATTTTGACTGATCTCCCTCACCAAATATTCGCCACGAATCATACCAACATGATGAAATAGTTGTGGGTAAATTTTTTCAACAATTTTTTCGCCACTAAGAGCTAGTTGATTTTGCATGTTTTACCTTCCAATTCTTATAGCTTGTCATGTCCAATTCTGGAAATCCTTGTAACTCTGCCTTCACCTTCAATACTAAGGGTGAGGCATGTTCTTAGGGTCATCTGCTCAATCAGGGACCCAAACTGCATTTGCTGAATCATTGCTTCCATCAAGAACCTCCTGAGGAAGGGATTGTTGAGAGCTCTCGAAATCGAGTACGATATCATAGAAAGGCCATGATATGATGTACTAGCGAAATCTTGCCCTTCTTCTTGAACCAGCACATCATACATCCTAGGATTTGAATAACGAGCTAAGCGTATAGCCTGTCTCTTCCAGAAACTTCTCTCTTGAGGGTTTCTGTCAATCCTTCACCCTAGTTCTTGACTACCACCCGGTAGATCAAAGCGATGTTGATAGGGGCCTCTTGTTTTTTTCAATACAGAGCAGTTTCCCCTCTTGAAGACAGACTCCGTAGACACCAAAGTGATTTTTGATTTCCATATTCTACTCTTTTCTAAAAATCCAAGATTGCTAGCTCACCTTATCCCTTAAAAAGGAAAAGAGGCTATAGATTTCATGCTCCTTGATATACTTCTTTCAGTATCTCCATATTCTCTTCAATTTTTGCCTGAATATCTGTCTCTTCACAAGTTGACTCAGCAATAAAGAGGTGAATTTTCAATAAATCTGTCAAGTATAGCAGACGGCGTTCCATTTCGATTCAGGACTTGAAGCTTGCTCGATTTTTTTGCAAGCTTTTTGCTCCAAGCTATCACCATTCAAAAATCTCTGATGAACTCTCCTTCTTATGTTTTTGAGTGGATTCCTCCCCTTGTTCTAACGGAGACAAAAAGGAGTTTTTTTATAGACGAGTACCTGATTTTCTTTTTTTCTCTTTCCAGATAGGCCAATAAAACCAGAGAGCTCATCAACAAAGGTCCAAGTGTTATAATTCCCTTCAAATGGAACTTGTATGATCCTATCTAATAATTCTTTAGCCATTTCCTCTTGACCATCCAGATAAAGTAAATAGGCCAGATGATTCAGCGATTCGAGATAGGTAGTTTTGGGCTTCTTTTATTCTTTTTAAAATTTTTTTCTAAATAGAGATGTAGATCTGGATGTTTTTCCAGTTGTTCAACTACTTCAGGTAGCTTCATCTGAAATCCTTTCTATTCTTTTTTTAAATTTAAAGAGATTTTAGTCAACTAATCCAACTCTGCTCGGCTAAACAAGTCTTTCATAGTGTCGGTATCATCACAAACTCTTTCAATCTAAATGCAAATCTAGCTAAGGCGTCTACCTTGGAAGAATAAGCACAAAACATACTTCCTTCTGGATCAAAGTCGATAGCTTTGCTTAATTCAAGCATTTTTCCTCCAAATCCATAGATGCCAAATCGTAGCTATTTCCTTCAAATTCCTCCCTCTTCTCGAGGATCAAACACTTCCTGTCTGTATTCTCCACCAGGGTAATAAATAAGCGACCCTCGAACATTCTGAGGATTCTCATCATAAACATGCAAGTTAAAAGGGGCAATTATTTCATTTATGTTTTCGTAATCCATCTCCTTTTTCGTCTCACTCTTCAATAAAAGAGTTCAAAAATTCCTCAAAAGAAGCCCATTGACCGTATATCTCGGCTTTTTCTTCCAGAATATAGAAGTAAACCATACCATAATCTCCTTCCTTTAGAGAAAGAGCGTAATTGCCAGAACCAGGATCATAGGCAAAATGAAGAAGATCTGCGCCCTTAAATCCAGCAGGCACAGCCTCATCGTCAAACCATGTAAGAGACTTGCTCATTTCCTCAAGTGAATTAAAGGAATTGAAAGGAAAGAGGTGATGTTCATCGTGGACACCCATTACTTGGGGCTGGCCACCGTTGTGCTTGAGATAAAAGTCCAACATAGTTTTTGGTAATTTCTTTCCAAGAATCTCCTCAAATTGTAAAAAGGTCTTCTTTTTGAAATCGGTGAATCTTCATCACATCCCTAAACATGATTACTCCTTCAGTTTTCTACAATTCTTCTTCCAATACCTTATCAATAAAGTCATTGACGTTTTTAGCAACTTTTTGCATTTCTAAGGAACCTAAAGCTCCCAAGTCATTTTCATAAATGAAATCATCAGAATATTTTTTAATAAAGTAAGCTAAATCTCCTTCCTGTCCAATCATAAAGTAATCTGGCTCTACTTCCTCAATCTGATAAGTTTCATTACGCTCTTTTAGATCCTCCTTGGCATACAAACAGATACCAGTATCTCCAATTTCATAGGGGTCAATCTCTTTCCACTCCGTTAAAAACTGATAGTAGAGATTGGGCAAGACAAACTCAAACTCATCTCTTTTCATAGTTCACCTCCACATATTCACTGAGTATCAACTATTGCTTTTTCATCCTCCTACTTCAAACTCCAGCCACCATCAATCGTCAGGATTTGCCCTTGCATAGCAGACGCCTTCCCGCTAGCCAAAAAGAGGCTAACTTCTGCCACTTCCTCTGGTTCTATCCAGCGTTTGATGGGCGTCTCACTGGCTACCCAGTCAGCCAAACCACCTGGTTCAAAGTCAGCTGCCGTCATGCCTGTTTTAACGGCTCCTGGCGCGATGCCAAAGACCTGAATCCTAGCTTCTGCATAATCCAGGGCCAACTGCTTGGTAAAGCCCGCTAGAGCATGCTTGGAGGAAGTATAAGCGTGACCGCCTCCACCAGCTAGACTAGATGCAATGGAGCACATATTGATGATGATACCTCGCTTCTTCTCCAACATTTGAGTCAGATAATGCCGTGTCAGCTCCACCGGAGTCACATAGTTAATCTCAAAAATCTCCTGAATCTCCTGAGCACTTTGCTCAAGAAGCGGTTTGTAATCATCCAAGACCCCAGCCGTATTACACAAGACATCTACCTCAGGACACCAGTCGAAAATCGGCGTCAAATCAAGGGTCAAGTCCCGCCGCAAGAAGTGAAAATCACCTGGCAACTGGGGATCAGCTCCCTGGTCCACCCCATAGACCTGGTAGCCCTTTTCTAGAAAGAGGCGAGCTTGAGCCAGACCAATCCCGGAACTCACGCCTGTAATCAAGACCCCTTTAGTCATGGACTTCCACCCAATCTGTCGCTAAGACATCACAAGGGGTTGGACTCCACATAGAAAAGCCTTCCCCTTCACCAGACACGTTAATGAGGAAATAAGGTGTCACTTCCAGAGCCACCCCATTTTGCTCAATGGTATCAAACAATTGGACGTAGTTTTCTGCTCCGCCCCAACCCGTTCGTACATATTTTTTCTTAGCCTTTAAGCCTGGTAAAATCTCTTCAAATGTCATGATGTTCTCCTTTGTTATCTAGTTAACTTTCTCCCTTTATTATACCAAAAAAAGAGCTTCCCCTATATAAAAAGCCAGAGTTCTTCTACTCTAGCTTTCATTTTTTATTGATTTTCTTCTGAGTGGCGATAGCCATAACCGAAATAAATTCCAACCCCGATCAAGAGAGCAACTCCGAAGGCCAGCCAGGTCGATAGGGAATACTGGGTCATAAAGGACAGACAGACCACAATCGATAGGATTGGCAAGACTGGAACCAAGGGTGTTTTAAATTCACCAGGTCCAGGAGCCCCGTGTTCCTTGCGCAATTTCAAGAGGGCAAAGGCCAACATAACCAGGTAAGCCAAGGTACAGATATTTAAGAAGGAAGCGATACTTGCAAGTGGAAAGACTCCACCAGCAATGGCAGCCATCGATCCAGCTACTAGTGTTGCATTTGGGAATTCTAGTTTTTGGATCGAGCTGTTTCATAGCTTTTGGCAAGAGCCCATCCCGCGCCAAACTGTATATCATCCGTGAGAGGGCAAAGGTCATCGAAATGCAGACGGTAATCAGGGTCAAAATAGCGACTAGCGATACATAATTCCCTGCCCAGCTGGCTCCGACCCGACGAAGGGCAAAGGATACTGCATCATCAACATTTAAGTTCTTAAAAGGAACCATACCTGTCAAAACTAAGGTAACCAAAATATAAAGAACAGTTGTGATCAAAAGACTAAGGACAATGCCACGAGGAACGTTCTTTTGTGGTTCCTTGATTTCATCGACCGCCATTGAAATGGACTCAAAACCAAGAAAGGCAAAGAACATGAGCGAAGCTCCAGACATAATCCCTGTTTGACCACCATAGATTTCGCCAAATCCATAAGGGGCAAAGTTTGCCCAGTTGCCAGGATTTAGGTGAAAAATCCCAACAAGAATAAACAAGGCAAGAGCTGAAAACTTGAGTAAGACCAGCAAGGAATTAAAACGTAAGACCGCTTTTGCATTCATAAGGACTAAGGCAGTGACGAGGACCATGACCAAAATAGGCAAGAGATCCACATAAGTTCCCTTAGCTGGATCAAAAGTCCCGTTTAAAGCCGTCGGCAGGCTCCAGCCAAGATTGGCCAACAAACCCTTGAAATAAGCAGCCCAACCTGAAGCCACCCCTGATACGGCTGTCATAAATTCCAACACGGTCAACCAACCTGCAATCCAGGCGGGAAACTCTCCAAAGATGGCATAGAGGTAACTATAGGCTCCACCGGTTGAAGGGATGCGAGACGCAAACTCTGCAAAGAAGAGGGCAGATAAGCCGACGCAAAAAGCCGCAATCACAATCGAAATGATCAAGGCTGGACCAGCTAAATTCGCTGCTGCAGTTCCCGTAATCGTGAAGATCCCTGTCCCCACCATGGCACCGATTCCTAAAATAATCAAATCCCACAATCGTAAATGGCGATTTAGACCCGGGTGTACTTGCCCAAGTCCCTTTTTTCGAAATAAACTCATCTCTATTCTCCCATCTAATGAGTTTATTCTATCATACTTAGACAAGAAAAGGGAGACTCTTTTTCCCCCTTTTCTTACTATTTATCACTTTCCGTCCTATTCTTTTTCAAAGTACGAATCGTAACCAATAATAAATAACCAGCCCAAAAACGATGATCACTGTGGGCAGAAGAACCGTCATAGCAAGATTCTGAACTCCTTGTACCAAGGTCCAGCGATGTAAGAATCCAACCACTAAAAAGGCGACGATAGGAAAGATGAAAGCTCGTCCAAACTCTTCTTTCCATTGCCAAAGAATGAGAGCTCCACTAGCCCCTGTCATGAGAAGAGCATCCCAAGGACTAGGGACCACTAGCCAGGCAAGAGCAGGTAAGAAACGGACGCCCACTATTTCACCGACAAAATAGAATCCTAGAACTAGAACAAATGCTACATAAATTGCTTTTTTTGCTTTTTCTTCCGCAAAAATGAGGCGACGAAGGAGATAGAAGATCATCCCAACTGTTAGGAGTCCCAAAATGATGTCGGTCAAATAGACTAGAGGCTTGAGCACAAGAACCGCTTGAGAAGCAAAATCACTTAAGAGGCGATAAAAAATCACAATACCTGAAAAGATAGCCCCATATTTTAGAACAGACCGCGTCGATTCTTTGGGCATATTTTCGATGATTTGGTCTGCCATTCCCTTTGGATCGAGACCAAAATAATCCTTTGCCGTCAAGCCATCCGCTCTTGCTTGCGAAAAATCTACCGCTAAATTATAAACTTGCTCTCTTAAGGCTTCCTCCTTATATAAGAAACCTGCAAAATTGAAATAATCCCAGAGATCTTGGAAATAGGCTTGGTCCTCTTGGCTAAAGGTTTGCATCAAGGCCTGCGTTTCTTCATAATAACTAACGGTTTTCATGCTTCTTCCTTCTTTCTTTGGAGACAAATATAATAAGGGTCAGGACTAGTCCCATGAGAGGAAGTAGCCAGCCTATTAAGTGAGCAGTTTCCTGATTCACAAGACGAATCCAGCATCCTGTAACTAGGAAAGTCAGGCCCATGACTAGTAGACTCGACATCAGACGATCCCTGCTTCTAAAAGCCATAACCGCAAATCCAAGTAAGACTAGGACAGCGAGAACAATCGCCCAACCATCTGATAAGAAGAGACTCCCAATGTGGCCAAAATAGATCGAAAATAGTCGTACGATGTTCAGAAATACCATCAGGCTGATCACACTGATAAACATAGCCCAAGACCACTTCATTTCACCATAGCTCTGTTTGGACCAAAGCCACGTGATGAACTGGCTGAACACCAAGAAATTGAGGAGAATGACAACATAGGTCAAGGGTTCGATTTTCAGTGGTGTCATCCAGGTAAAATCCATTAAATAACGCATACCAACCAAGATCACTCCAAGTATAAAAACTAGTCCCACATAAGATCCTAAAGAGCGTTTAGGCAAGTCTGAAAGAACTTGATCCACCATCGCCCGTGGATCCTTTCCAAAATACTCCACCGCCCGTATGCCTTCTTTTTCAGCAACTTTCAGATCGCAAACCATATTGTAAAGTTGTTCACCGAGCGCTTCATCATCATAAAAATAGGACTTGGCCCCAATATAGGCCACCATTTTTTTCACATAGGCTTGATCCTCTTTGTTTAGATGAATCAATTCATCTGACATTTTTTCTGTATAACTTTCTACCATTCTTCTCCCTCCTTCTTGATACGTTCTACTTTTGTGACCAGCTCCTGCCACTGGTCCCAAAATTCCTCTAAGCGCTCTCTTCCAGCATCACTGAGTGAAAAATACTTGCGATCGGGACCATCTGGAGACGGCCTCATTTCCCCATGAATAACCCCTTGTTTTTCTAATTTTTGAAGCAGGGGATAAATGGTCCCAGCGACAATCTTATCAAAACCCATCTCTTTGAGACTTTGGATCAATTCATAGCCATAGATAGCCTTTTTAGAAATAATCTCAAGAACACAGCCCTCCAAGACTCCCTTTAGTAATTGGGACTCTTTCATCCTTCTCACCTCTTTCTTCACATTCTTTACTAGTTTGTTTTACATACTAGTCTTTTCACTATCAGTATACTCTTTCTTGACTAGTATGTAAAGCATAATAGTAATTTTTTTAAAAATTTTTTTATTCCTTAAAAATCCCTTTAAAATCAGGGGTTTTTACTGTATACAGGTGTGTAAATATACAAAAAAAGTTCAAAAAAACACTTTATTTTTGTAGATTGATTGGAGTATAATAATTAAAAATTATTCAAAAGGAGACACGAATATGAAAAAAATCGAAGCTTGCTCTTTTAGCAGGTGTCGCCGCGGCTTCAACGCTTTTCCTTGCTGCATGTGGCTCATCTTCTAATGCGTCAAAAGGGACTACCTACAACTACGTGTATGGTACAGACCCTGATTCCTTGAACTATTTGACTTCAAATCGTTCAACTACAAGCGACATTACTACCAACTTGATCGATGGTTTGTTTGAAAACGATCAATACGGTAACTTAGTGCCTGCTCTTGCAGAAGACTGGTCTGTTTCAAAAGACGGTCTGACTTATACCTACAAGCTTCGAAAAGACGCGAAGTGGTATGATTCAGAAGGAAATGAATACGCTGACGTCACTGCAAAAGATTTCGTGACATCTCTGAAATATGTAGCAGATAAAAAATCTGATGCTCTTTACTTGGTTCAAAACTCAGTCAAAGGCTTGGATGATTATGTGAACGGAAAAACCAAAGACTTCTCAACTGTTGGAGTCAAAGCTGTTGATGATCACACTCTTCAATATACTTTGAACCAACCAGAATCTTTCTGGAATTCTAAATTGACCACTGCTACCATGATGCCAGTTAATGAAAAATTCTTGGAGTCAGCTGGGAAAGATTTCGGTAGCGTGAAACCAAATGGGATCCTCTACAACGGTCCATACATTTTGAAATCCTTCACTTCAAAATCACAAATCGAGTTGGATAAAAACCCTGATTACTACGACAAGAAAAATGTTCACATCGATACGGTTAAATTGACTTACTTCGATGGATCTGACCAAGACTATCTTGCTCGTAACTTCTCAGATGGGAACCTATCTACTGCTCGTCTCTTCCCAACAAGCTCAACTTACAGTACGATTGAGAAGAAATTCAAGGATAACATCGTTTATTCCCCACAAGATTCTACTGTTTACTACGCTTACTTCAACGTCAACCGTCAAAATTACGGCCATACGAAGAAGACATCTGATGAGCAAAAGAACAACACCAAGACAGCCCTTCAAAACAAAAACTTCCGTCAAGCTTTGAACTTCGCTTTGGATAGAACTTCCTACAGCGCTCAAGTTAACGGGAAAGACGGAGCATCAAAAACTCTACGTACCCTTCTAGTTCCACCAACATTTGTGCAAGCGGACGGGAAAGACTTCGGTACTCTCGTTGAAGAAAAACTTGCCGCAACAGGAGATGAGTGGAAAGGTGTTAGCTTTGCTGATGCTCAAGATAGCTTGCACAATGCGGATAAAGCCAAAGCGGAACTTGAAAAAGCGAAGGCTGAATTGCAATCACAAGGTGTTCAATTCCCAATCCATATCGACTATGTCGTAGACCAATCTTCTAATGCTCTTGTCCAACAAGCAGACTCTATGAAGAGTTCTATTGAAACAGCTCTTGGTAAAGACAATGTCGTGATTGATGTACAAAAATTGTCTACAGACGATGCAGACAACGCTACTTACTTCGCCCAATCACCAGATCAAAAAGACTTTGATATGGATATCACAGGTTGGGGACCTGACTTCCAAGATCCATCTACTTACTTGGATATCTTAAACCCAACAGATGGTTCAACCTTGACTGGTATGGGACTTGATCCTAAGAAAGACCAAGCGCTCATCGAAAAAATTGGTTTGAACCAATACAAAGAATTGTTGGATGCTGCTAATGCTGAAAAATTGGATACCAATGCGCGTTATGAAAAATACGCTGCTGCTCAAGCATGGTTAACAGAAAATGCAATTGTTCTTCCAATCTACTCTAAGGGTGGAGTTCCATCTATCACCAAGGTAACACCATTCTCAGGCGCTCGTTCTTCAATCGGTATCAAGGGAGATTCAAACTTCTATAAATACCAAAAACTTCAAGATAAGACAGTTACAACTGCTGACTACGAAAAAGCTTATAAGAATTGGTTGAAAGAAAAAGAAGAATCAAACAAAAAAGCGCAAGAAGAACTTGCAAAACACGTGAAATAATCGCGATAGAAAACACCGGGGAAAAAATCCTCGGTGTTTTTGGTTAAGGAAAAACCTATCCTTGAAACTTTCCTTAGGTGAGTACGGACGTTAGGTGAAATTATCCAGTGGATGATTTCAGCAATCCAGGAAGTTCCATAACTTAGTTTTGAACCTAAGGTTTCCAAAACTACCGAGAGGCTGGGACAAAAGTCCTAGCCTCTCAATTGTCTTTGGAGTGTCGAGCAAGACGCAGTGGTTGAGTGGGCTCTACTACGCTGATTTCATCAGCTTTTACAGCCCTACTCAACTGTGCGGAGGTGGGACGACGAAATCGAATTCTAACGAATGACCGATTTCTGTCCCACTCTCATTTCTCAAGCTTTTATAGACTCAACGCTACCTCACGACAATCTTCCGATAACTTCTAGAAGTCAGAAGAAAGACGAGGATATAAGAGATGAAAAAGACAGCGCAGATGGCTAAGGTTGTTTGAAGGACCAAGCCCGCATTGTTCGCTCCTAAGAGAGCAACGATTTTTGCAATCATCTTATAGGCCACTCCTAGGTAGAGGAAGGAGAAGAATAATGGAAGGAAAAAGACGGTGAGTATCTGTTTGCGAATGGTGGTGGACGTTTGTTTTTGGTCCAGTCCTACTTGTTGCAAGATCACAAAATTTTCCCGATCTTCATAGCCCTCTGAAATCTGCTTGTAGTAAATGACGAGAACCGTAGCTAATAGAAAGATGACCGATAGGAAAATCCCGATAAAGAGGAGAGTCCCTGCTGATTCACGCCACTCCTTCTCCATGCTGTATCGATCAACCCCACCAAACAAAGTCGCACCATATTGACTCATTTTGTCTGTCGAATAAAGCTCTTTGGCCATTCCAGCTATAAAATCTTGGTTTTCTTTATTTTTAGCACTAATAGAGAATTCCAAATTTTTATCAATTTTTAATCCCAGTTGGTTCAAGTCAGGGAGGACAAGATACAAGCCCATTTGGTGTTGAAACAGGTCGGCTTGAGGGAGTTTCCCTTGGATAAAATTGGAGTCTAGTTTTTGCTTAATCGCGAAGCTCTTTCCATTGATTTCTAATTGCGAGTCTAGTCTTCCAGGATACTGATACCCATAGGCTAGGATTTCATTTTCCCCAAGCTCAACTTTTTGACCCGTCAGTTGCTCATAAGTTGCCTGATCAAAAAAGTAAACTACTCCTTCTGTCTTCAATTCCTGACCAGTTTCTTGATCGGACTGGTCATAAACCTCTAAGACCCTTCCATCAATCTTTCGAATTTCAGCCGACCAGTATGTTGTCTGTGCCACCTGATAATCGGACAGATGTGTCGCATCGGCCACTTCTTAATTTGTGCTTGAACCTCCTCAATAACCGGTTCTGTTTCAGCTTCTGAAGTCATATGCCCCACACTAATATTGTAGTCCGAAGGGTACATAGTATCTAGGTAATTCTGCCCTCCAATAAAGAGATTGAACGACCCTGTTAAGGTGACCAAGACCATGGTGGAAAGAATACTAATGGTCGCAAGGCCCGCTGCATTTTTTCGCATCCGAGCTATTAAGTTAGAGACGGATATAAAATTCTCCGGCTTGTAATAGTAGGATTTCCGACCTTTGAGCATTCTTAAGAAGGTAATGGATCCTGCGTTAAATAAAAGATAGGTCGCTAGAATGACCAAGATGACGGCAATAAAGAATCCTTGAACCGCCGCAACCGGACGCTCTGCGGTTAGCGCCAGATAGAAAGCAATTCCTAAGAGCCCTAGTCCTAAAAGAGTTTGGACCAGCAAGAATCTTCCCTTCTTCTCTCCTGCTTTCTTTTGTTGCATTAGGTAGAGGGAACTGTAGCGCAAGAGGCGGAAAGAATTCAGCAAAAGAATGAGGGCAAAAGCAATAGCTAATCCTAACAAAGTCTTAAACACAGCCCCTATCTGGAAGGTTGATTGAATGACGACTGGAAGCCCCATACATTTTAAGAGGAGGGCAAAAATCAAGGGATCAAATAAGAGCCCCAAACCCAGTCCCGCGCCAACTGTGAGAATATAGAAGATAAGCAATTCCCATAAGGTCACGACGAGGAGGTGCTTCTTCTCCATTCCCAAAACACTGTAGAGTCCCAGTTCTTTGGAACGATTTTTCATGACATAGCCATTGGCATAAGCCACTAAAATGATGACGACCAGCTGGACGACGAAACAACCAAAACCAAGAACCGTTCTCGCCGTTCTCCCTCCGTAAGAATCCTCTAAATGAGGGGTCGTTGCCAAGGCGATAAAACTATAAAGGATCATGGTCGTTAAAATGACAGCTATAGCGAAAGGGTAATACAACTTGCGATTTTGTTTGAGGTTGGAAAGAGCTAATTTACTTGTTAATTTAAACATCACGATCCTCCTTCCCCGCCATGACCGTCAGAGTATCTGAGATTTCTTGGAACATCTGACGCTCCGTCTTTTCCCCGCGGAAGATCTGATTGTAAAGAATCCCGTCCTTGATAAAGAGCACGCGCTTGGCACGCGCTGCTGCTGCGGTTGAGTGAGTCACCATGAGAATGGTTTGGCCCATGCTATTGATGTCTTCAAAGACATCCAGTAACGCAGCTGAAGACTTGGAATCCAGCGCCCCTGTTGGCTCATCCGCCAGGAGGATTTCTGGCGAGGTGATGATGGCCCGTGCTACGGCCACCCGTTGCTTTTGCCCACCAGAGATTTCGTAAGGGTATTTTTCTAAGAGCTGGTGAATGCCCAACTCCCGACTGACGCTATCGACCTTGCTCATCATTTCCTTGACCGGTCTGCGAGAAAGCACCAGAGGTAGGAGGATATTGTCCTTGACAGATAAGGTATCGAGCAAGTTGAAATCTTGAAAGACGAAGCCTAGTTTTCGCGACGGAAGCTCGACGCGTCCTTGTTCTTGATGGTCGAGGTGTCTATGCTATTTAGGTAAACCCGCCCTTCAGTCGGCTGATCCAGCATGGCTAGGATATTGAGGAGGGTCGATTTCCCGGATCCTGATTCCCCCATGATAGCGACGTATTCGCCCTTCTCAACGGTAAAATGGATATCCTTTAAGGCTTCAACCTGCGTTCCTTGAAAGCGGGTTTTGTAGATTTTTTTGATATGTTGAACATCTAGTAGGGTCATGGTCCATTCCTTTCTAGCTCGAAAAAGCTTCAATCGTTTTTTACAAGTCTATTGTACTAAAACTGAAACGCTTTCACCATAACATAACCTTACATTTTACCCTTTATTTCTTACATTTTTGTAAGAAAGCAAAAAAACAGGCTAGGACAAAAGTCCTAGCCTCTTAATTGTTTTTGGATTGTCGAGCAAGACGCAGTGGTTGAGTGTGCTCTACTACGCTGATTTCATCAGCTTTTACAGCCCTACTCAACTGTGCGGAGGTGGGACGACGAAATCGAATTCTAACGAATTACCGATTTCTGTCCCACTCTCTTTTTTATTCTTTCATTACTGAGCCGATGTATACGGTGCAACCATTTTATATGCACTTTCAAGAGCTTGTTTCATTGCATCACGAGATGTTTTCACTTGTTGTAAGAAAGTCGTACGTCCTTGTTCAGGAACAGTCGTACTATCAGGACCTACGCTTGAAAGCATCGTATCAAATTGAGTTTTTGATTCATCCAAGGCCTTAATAGCTGGATCTACTTGTTGAGTATACGCATCTCTCTGAGCCTCGGGAATTTGTTGGCCAATATCTTTTGCATATTTCTTATAGCTTTCAACTAATTTGCTATAAAGATTCTTCATATCTCCGATTGTTTTTGCACTGTCAATTTCTTCATCTGTCAACAATACAATTTCAGGGATATTTGTTGAAGAAGTTGCTGATTTAGATGATTTTGATGAACTGCTTGATTTGCTTTCTGAAGTAGATGATTTTTCTACCTTACTAGAAGAAGCCTTTGCATCTTTGCTAGATGATTCCGAAGCAGTTTTACCAGAACATGCTGCTAACGTTGCAACTGATAAGAGAGCCACGCCCGCTGTAAGAAGTTTTTTCATAATTTTTTCTCCTATAGATATTGATTAATTATATTTTTAAAATGAAATCTTTTTTTATTGTCAAATATTTTATGCACTCAATCCTTTTTATACCAGCTTTTATCACTAACTCTTAACATATTTTGCCGTCCTCTTCACAAAAACCAGAAAATAAATTTTTATTTATTCTGCGAATAAAGTAAAAGATTAGACAAAACGTCCAATCTTTGATGAATGCTTGAAATAACTGAATAAGCCCGTAGCTGATTGTTTAAAGAACTACATCGAGGTATTAAAGTAAGTTTCTAACATATTTATTTGCCTTTTAACTGCAACAGTGCATAAAATGTGTGAAACAAGATTTCGCTCCTGTTTCTTTTTTTCATTGATGAAGTAATTGATTGAACTCTTCTTGAAGTTCCTTGTTGTCCGTTGGTTTTAGATACATCTTTCCACCATTAGTCGTTGGAGAATGAAAGACAATACCTTCTCCTGTATCTGTAATGGCAAAGAAATAACTATGCACATCTGGATACTTGTCCCAATTGCTATAGCGTTCCACGATGCGGTATTTTGCATTTCCTTGACCAGTATCTGTATAAATGGCATCCATCTTACTATTTTCCCCTAGAGTATAGAGGTTGTCTGGTCCTACATCACCGCCAGCGATGCCTTTTTGATAGTTGGGTTGGCCCATCTTTTCGCCCCAGGTCTTCATAAATTCTGCCAATTTTGCTGATTTCTCAGCATTCCAAGGCGTTTTTTCCTGGCTTTGGCTATTTCCCGCCGATGGTGTGCTGTCAAAAGTTTGCCAGTCAAAACTCTTGAGATCCAATTTTTCCTCATCCGATTTTCCAAAGAGGCTATTCAGATCTGAACCAGGTACTTGGACCTCTTCTTCCTGGACTTTGGTCGCAGCTTGAGGCGCCTTTTCTATCCGTGAGAGCACAGCTACACCACGGCCAGTTCCTGACATCCAGCTGACTTCTAAGACTTCTCCTCCCTGATAGAGGGTCGTCGCATTGCGCGCTCCACCGTGTCCAGCGACGAAACCTTCAGCTAGTAGAGTCGGTTTTTGGTTCTTGAGGTAATAAACTCCTGTCACAAAGTAGCTTCCATCAGTCTGCTGATTGGCGATGATCATCTCATCTACCCCATCGTTATTTAAGTCCTTAAAGGCATAGCGAACGGCATCTGGCTGATTGATGATAGTCTCGATCACCCAGCTATTGATCATCCGATCTTCTTTGGCTAATGCATCATTCAATTTGGAAATAGCATCTAAATCTTTTGAAGTGGTAAAAATCTTTTGGTAGTCTGAAAAAACAGACTGGTATAATTGTTTGTTATCTGCTTTTTTCGCTTGTTTCTTTGCTGAGGTCTGGCTTGTTGCAGCCTCTTTTTTGGGACTGGACTGGCGTTGGTATCTTTGGTAACATCCTGTTAACATGACCATACTTGAAGCCACTAAGCCTAAGGGCATCCATTGTTTTCTTTTCATCTTTTCTCCTTTAGTCTCCCATGTTTTCATACTGATCTTTATTATACTAAAAAAAACATGAGGAAGGAATCCCTTCTTCACACTTAGTTTATTTTATTCGGTTTGGCACGACTATCCGTTTGACTTTCAATATGCTCTTTCACCAAGGCAACTACCTCATCATTGGTCGGAAGATCCGAGTGCTGGGCATCTTCCCCCGTCACCGTAATCTCCGTATAGCTAGCTGCTTGGTTTTGGTAGATATATTTCCCAGCAGAAACACTGGCATCTGGGACCAACTCATCTGAATCATAGGTGATGGTCCCTGCTACTGAATACATATGGAGGGTTGTCGGGATGGCTTCTTTTCCCTTGATAAAGTCAGCCAACATCTCAGATTTATTTTTGATATTGGTCTCCGTGAAATTGTAGGGAGTTCCAATCGTCATAAGGGTCTTGAGATCCACATCATAATTCCCTAGATAATTTTCAATAAAGGCTGTATAGATCAAGCCACCGTTGGAATGACCCAAGCCCTTAAAATTATTAAAATTATATTTTTCTTGAAGGGCTTCAAAGGCTTGATTGAATAGTTTAGCCTGCTTTTTAATGTTGCTATAACCATCTTTGTTGTTTTCAAAACCAACCACAATTACCGGCTCATTGTCCTTGGCATCAATACTACCACTATAGGTGATATGCCCATCATTCCAAACCTTAACCTTAAGTAGACTGTGTTTGGTTCCTTGGCGTTCTTGGTTGAGCTTGGTCACCAAACCATCAAAGCGGTTCTCTGTCGCAGAGCTTCCCGGGATCATGATGATGGGAGACAATTTCGAATTATAAAATTTCTCGATTCTTGAAACATTGGTCCGAGTCCAGCTATAAGAAGGAATGGCTAAAGCGATCAAGAAAAGACTGACCAAAGTGAGGACGATTGCTGTTTTTTTAGATGGCTTCATCGCTTTCTCCTTTCACTTTTAAATCTTTTCGGATACGATATCCCATACGGACAAATGGTAGATAAAGGAGCACATCGATGGCAAAACAAAGGATACTGACAGCTAAAGCCCTCAAACTTCCTCCGGTTCCAATAAAAGCATAGAGAAGGCTAGGAGTCCCATCTGGCACCGGATAGACGGCTGCAGGCATCAGCTTGAAGCACAAAGCTACAGCTGCTATTCCCATATTCACCAAAGGGATCAATAAGAAGGGAATCACATATAGGAGGTTGAGAAGGACCGGTATTCCTACCATGAAAGAAGCCCCATTGTTAAAGAGACTTGGAAACAGACTGAGGAGGCTGACTTTCTTGTCCTTTTGACTTCGTGAAACCAGCAGGATCGCTACCAATAAGGCTAGAACTGCACCAATTCCAGCTACCATGCCAAAACTGCGGTACAAATTGGTCAAAGTATAGAGATGAGGAATCCCCGTCGTTGTATGATGGGTCACAGCGTAGGTGAGATTTTCCAAAGCAAAGTTATCATCCGCAATTGAGTTCAAGGCAAAGGCTTGACTATTACCAAACCAAGCAGATAGCCCACTAAATAGTCCCATGACAAAGGTGGACAGGAGATGATGACTGCTTACCGTTAGAGAAGCCAAGAACTGTCGGATAGTCTGAAAAATATTAAATTGATTTCCAAGAACCAAAAGAAGATTGAGGCTGACCCCTAGAACTAAGGACAAGAAAATGGGACGCACCGTCTTGGGCTGATAGATGAAATCCTTGTCCACAATCTGGTCGTCACTAGCCTTGGATAGACGAAAGATTTGCCCGATTAGATAGCCTAAAAAAATCGCTAAGACGATATTGGTCGTCGCAGGTAAGTTGATACGCGTCAGTTGCCCGTCATGGAGGGGGCCCACCAACAATTCCTGGGACCCTACAATCAAGCTGACCAAAAGAGCGGTGACACCTGCTGTCCCTGTACTTCTACCGTAGTGCCCAGCTGTGTATTTTCCAGCGAAGTAGGTCGCTAAAGGGCCTGCTAGCCCTCCTAGAAAGTCGGAAATATTACCGAGGACCTGGCTGATGGCCTGATCCCATGGCAACCAGCTATCCATCGAAAAGAGCTGATGGATATAGCCTCGATCGGAGAAGACCGATAGAGCGATCACCCGAATGATTCCTGAAAATAGAAAAAAAGGAAATAAGGAAACAAGGGTTTTCTGGGAAATTTGAATCAAACTTTTTTCTCGTAACCAGAAAAACTTCTGGACTAAATACTTGGTCATGGGGCCTCCTGTTCGAGTTGATTGACTTATTCACGTTTACTGCTTTCTTCTTATTATATCATACTGGCGATCCTTACCTTTCGTTTGGAGAGACGTCATCAGTTGAGAATGCTGTTAATATTTTCAAAACTGTTCAAAAACTCTTTGACAGGGGTCTTCATTTCCTCTATACTATTTGTTAGCTAATAAAACGATGGATCAGGTTGCCGTAGGTCTTGCTATGCTCCTAGCGATTGGAGCTGACGGAAATCAAATCGTTCCCATGAATTTTCATCCGATTTTATACCATAGTCCATATCTTTAGGAATATTTAGGAGGAATCAGACACCGATGTCACAAGAAAAAATTTCAGCCAAGGTCCTATACGCTATTTTTGCAACAGGGATCCTTTCCTTTTGCGGGGTGGCTGGAGAAACTGCCATGAATATCACCTTCCCAATATTGATGAAGGAATTTGAGATCAATACCGCAACCGTCCAGTGGGTCACCACCATCTATCTTCTAGTGGTTGCCTGTGTAGTCCCCTTATCTGCCTACCTCAAGCGCTCTTTTAAAATGAAGTCCATCTTTTTAGTTGGAAATCTCCTATCTGTTTTAGGTGTTCTCATTGACTTCCTAGCTCCAAGTTTTGGCTTTGTGGTTTTGGGTCGATTGGTCCAAGGAATGGGGGTTGGTTTTGCCCTTCCTCTGATGTTTAATATCATTTTAGAGCAGGTCCCAAAACGCAAGATCGGTCTCATGATGGGAGTGGGGACCCTGATTACAGCTATCGCTCCCGCCATTGGGCCTACTGTCGGTGGTCTCTTGACAGCTAACTTCGGTTGGCGGTCCATCTTTTTGGTTCAATTCCCGATCCTTTGGCTTCACTGGTTGCAGGGCTTCGCTCCATTGAGCAAATCAGTACAGTCAAACGGGAAACGCTTGATATCATGAGCCTTCTCGCCATTATTGCATCATTTTTAGGCTTGATTCTAGGCATTCACGGTCTCTCTGACCATGCTTTCTTTAGTTTTTCTGTCCTTGGCTGGCTGATGATCGGAATCTTGGGACTGGTTCTCTTAGTCTGGCGGTCCAATCAGTTGGAGAATCCCATTATCAACCTTGCCATCTTAAAGAACCATCTCCTTACTGGCCATGTTCTTGCCTTTTTCACTTTTCAATTAGGTTCTCTGGCCATGAGTTTCCTCTTGCCCAATTATGTCCAATTGGTCAACCACTCGAGCACCACACTTGCAGCTTTGATGCTGCTTCCAGGAGCCATCATTGGGGCTGGTTTTGCTCCCTTCTCCGGTCTCATTTTAGATAAACTAGGCGCCCGCAAACCAATTCTCCTTGGGGCTGGTTTGATCCTTCTGGCTCATTTCTTCTTCACACTCTTTGGCTTGAAGTTATCAAATGTCTTGATTCTTGTCTTTTACATGATCTTCATGACCGGTATGGGACTTGCCTTTGGCAATATCATGACCAACGGACAAAAACAACTGTCTCTGGAAGAGCAACCTGATGCGAACGCGATCTTTAACACCCTACAACAATTTGCAGGCGCTGTCGGAACAACCCTGGCTTCACTGATCGTTGCCATGAGCCAAGCTAATCAAAAGATGGACTTCACCCAAGCCACTGCTAAGGGAAGTCGCAACGGTTTTATGGTCCTATTTGCCTTAGGCATCTTCCAACTCCTTCTCTTATTTTGGGTTGTCGGAAAAGAAAATGAAATGAACTAATTTATCTCATAAAAAACAGCAAAATTTGCTGTTTTTTTATTATCCTTTTCTTACCCGTGTGACAATGCCATCAGGATCTTGAAAGGTAAGGCCACTTCCGCTAAATAAACCTTGCTAGAATAGGCGTATACCATATTCTTTCTCTTTTTTGTTGTAATTACATTTGTTACATTATACCTCTTTAAGTTGTAATGTCAAATATTACAACTTAAACTTCATTAAATTGTCGAACTTTTTATCATTTGAGTTAAAATCCTTGCTTTCTTTTTTTGTATTTTTATTTATAATCATTCTAAATAAGATGAAGGAGATATTGTATGACTGAAATGAAACATGGAGTAGATGAATCATTTAACGACCGCTTGAATATCTTGAGAGCCGCTGTTCTCGGGGCCAATGATGGGATCATTTCTATTGCTGGGGTGGTGATTGGGGTAGCCAGTGCCACACCAAACATCTGGATCATTTTCCTATCTGGCTTGTCGGCGATTCTGGCAGGTGCCTTTTCGATGGCGGGCGGTGAGTATGTCTCTGTTTCCACACAAAAAGACACGGAAGAAGCCGCTGTGAACCGCGAACAAGCCTTGTTGGATCGCAATCCCAAGTTAGCGAGAGAATCTCTCTACCACGCTTATCTTCAAAATGGAGAATGCGAAACTTCCGCAAAGATTTTGACAGAACGGGCCTTTCTGAAACATCCCGTCAAAGCCCTAGTCGAAGAGAAATATGGCATCGAATATGAGGAGTTTACCAATCCTTGGCATGCTGCTACATCTAGCTTCCTTGCCTTTTCTATTGGTTCCCTTCCTCCAATGCTCTCTATCATTCTCTTTCCAACTGCCTATCGTATTCCAGTGACAGTCTTCGTTGTTGGACTATCCTTGATCTTCACTGGCTATACCAGTGCAAAACTAGGAAAAGCACCAACCAAGCCAGCCATGCTTCGCAACCTGATCATTGGCCTCCTTACCATGGGAGTAACCTATTTCTTTGGACAACTCTTTAGTATCTAAAAAGCTGAGACTTCTGTCTCAGCTTTTCTTATGCTTCTAATAATGCTTGTGCTTGTTTTTCCAGCCCTGCGACCGCTTCATCTGTCAAGACCAATTCACCTGTTTCCCAAGCTTCTGGGTTAACGGTTGTTCCAGTAAACTCTCCAACCACTTGAGTCCGAACGAAAGGCAAGAGCGCTTGGTAAGCCGCAAACATTGGTTCGTGTCCGGCATTGGCTACTGAAGAAACCGTTACGATCTTGTCTTGAAGGGCAGATGGACCACGCGTTTCTGACAGGTCAAGGGCACGGCTCAGCCAGTCGATCAGGTTTTTCACTACGCCTGGAATCGCAAAGTTATAAACTGGCGAGAAAATCCAGATGGCATCTGCAGCAAGAACCGCATCACGCGCTGCTTGTACAGCTGGCAAGGTTGGTGTTTCCAAATCTTGGTTCATCATTGGGATGTCCTTGTAGTCCAAGTAAGTCACAGTTGCTTTTCCTTCAAGAAGACTTTCTGCTTTCTTAGCCATTTGGTGGTTAAAAGATCCTTGACGAAGAGATCCGACGATAAATAAAATGTTTTTCATAGTTGTTTCCTCTTTCTGTTGTAATATTTTTTGTTACAATAGCTATTATACACGATCATAATGTAATGTCAAGGATTACAACTCGGACATTTTAAACTTTTATTCCATTTCACTAAGGATGGGCCAAGAAGAATGAGAAAAAAGGTTGGACAAAAGTATCCAACCATCAATAAATCATAACCGTATAAATCTGTAGAGGATCAAGATCCAAGAATAACGAACTCCTGACGATCTTTACAATCCATTCTAGAACTACTTTTTTCTAAGCAAGATAATTCTCAATCCCAAAATTCTGTTCTCGCTACTACTCCTCGTTAGACAAATCCGTAGCCAACATTTTTTTGATGGATTCGCTGGATAAATCCGTCATTTCAGCAATCATCTCGATACTCATCCCCTTCAAAGCCAGCTTCTGAATCAGAGACTGCTGACCAGCTTGAACTCCCTGTTCCATGCCTTCTTGTCTGCCTTGTTCTAATCCCTGCTCTAATCCCTGTTCGAGACCTTGTTCGAGTCCTTGTTCTAATCCCTGCTCGAGTCCACGCTCGAGACCTTGTTCGAGACCTTGTTCAAGACCTTTTTCAACCCTTTCTGAAAACCGGCTTCCAGTTGTTCTTTCCGAAAGGTATCCATGCTCATTTCCCAATTTTCTCTGATACGAATCCGTTCATCAATCATTTCTTTTTCCTCCCTTGTCCAATTTGATGGGATCAGGAGTGATTCTGCCTGCTCGATCACTTGATCTGGTTGATGACTGAATGGGCGATTGCCAAAGAATTCAAGCCATTGTCTCCAGTGAGCATTCAACTCCGTATCTCTACTTTCATTATACTTATCCAACTCTAAAAAGGCAACCTTTAACATATTGTGCGCTACCCCGTCCTTTCGAGAACTATAAAGAGGTGTCCCATCTACCGTATGGCGCATTTCATAGACATTGACGGGTGAATCTAAATGAGGAAATACTTCGCTCCAGGATAGCGATCCCATAGACCGGCTCCAGCGCCTGGTACATAGAATGGGTTGCCCCTTTCTTTCGCTTGCGTTGGACATTTTCTACCAATTGATTGGCTAAATAATAGTGGAAACGATTCAAGAAATACTCTTGCTTCAAAACTTGAATCTCAATGATGACTTCAAGCCCACTATCTAGCCTTGCTCTCACATCAACGGATGTTTCAAAAGGAAGATCTCCTAAAAACCCCTGCTCATGGATCTGGTCTCCTTCTAAAATCTCAACGGACTCTACTGGCAGATCCAATACTTCGCGGATGAATTTGGCTGTCACATCCGGTAGACTAAAAATCTTTTTCGCCATTAAATCCAAGGTGGGCGATACATACTCGTGTCGTTTCTTCATAGCAACCTCCAATGATTTCGTATAGGGAATCCCCTCACTTATACCATTCGAAAAAATTGCAGAAAATGAGAGTGGGACAGAAATCGGTAATTCGTTAGAATTTGATTTCGTCGTCCCACCTCCGCACAGTTGAGTAGAGCTGTAAAAGCTGATGAAATCAGCGTAGTAGAGCCCACTCAACCACTGCGTCTTGCTCGACAATCCAAAAATAATTGAGAGGCTAGGACTTTTGTCCCAGCCTCTTGCTTTTATGCATGCTCCAATCCTTTTCGTGTATTTTCCTTGATGGTTTCAGCTGAATGGAGTAATTTTTCTTTTTCTTCTTCTGTCAAATGCAAGTCCAATCGTTCAAGAATTCCTTTTCGACCTACGATCGCTGGATAGCCAAGATAGGTTCCATATTCTGGACGATAGTTAGACACAGGCATTTCCTCGTGGCTATCATTGATCACAGCTTCTGCCAGGCGTTGGGCTGCCGCAGCAATCCCAAAATTAGTATAGAATTTGCCAAAGAAAACCGTGTGGCCACCGCGCAAGGACTCGTAGTTGATAGCATCAAGCTCTTCTTGAGAGAAGAGATCGGTAATAGCGTGTCCCTTGACACGGACCTGACTCCAAGCAACAAATTGAGAATTTCCGTGCTCACCGAGGTTGTAACCTGATACACTAGCAGGAGAAACCTGCAAACGATCAGCGACTGCACGCTTCATCCGAGCTGTATCCAGTAAAGTCCCTGTCCCAATCACCTGTTCTTTTGGAAGGCCGGTATATTGTTGATAGAGTTGAGTGACGGCATCGACCGGATTGGTCACTACCAATAAGACCCCACTAAAGCCAGAAGCCTTCAAATCACGCGCTACTTGCACCACTTGCTTGCTGGTAAAGGGAAGCTCCGCAAAACGGTCATCAGTGTTATTAGCCTGCAACTCGATATTTCCAAGAGTCGACACCACGACATCCGCATCTTCTAAAGCTGCGTAATCATTGACCGTGATATGAACTGGATACCCCGTATTGGCAACCGTATCACAGAAATCCAAGGCATCTGCCTTGACCTTTTTCTCATTGGTATCAATCAAGACCAAGTGATCACAGGTGTGTTTCAAAATCATGCTGTGGGCCAAGGTGGCACCCACATGCCCCAAACCAATAATACCAATTTTTCTTGTCATCAGAATCCTCTTTTCTAGTATCGATCACACTGTTGGTGAGGATAGCTCTTTGTTGACTCTATTCTACCACAATTCTAGAAAGGCGGATTGAAAAAATGGGAAAATTTTCAAGTTTTTTCAAAAAATAAAAGAGGCACTGCCTCTTTTAACGACTCAGGAAAGAAGAGTCTCAATCTCTTCAAGCGATAAGCCCGTCATCTCCGATATCAGCTCAGGCGTCATTCCTCGTGAGATCATCTCGCATACCAACTGTTTACGACCTTGTACTAAACCTTCTTCACGCGCTTCGTCTATAGCCGTCTCCAGGGTCATATCATAATTTTCTTGAATACGAATACGCTCGTCTATCATGGTCTTCTCCTCCTTGGTCCAGCTAGATGAATCCAGTAATGAATCTGCGTGGGCTACAGCCTGACTGGGAGCTTTTGTAAAGGGAAGATTCCCAAAAAATTCCAGCCACTGTCTGCCTGCATCTGTCAGGTTCTCATCTTTATTATACTTGTCTAGCTCTAAAAAGGCAACCTGCAGTAGATTTTGGTGCTTGCCATTTTTATAATAGGCCTTAAGTTGCTTGCCGGACCGGCTATTGGTCAGCCAGTATTTATTGATGGTGGCCTCTTCGTCTAGCAAGAGCGACTTCTCCAAAATCGCAATCCCATAGACGGGCTCCATCTGCTCGTACATCTTATGTGTCTGACCTTGCTGGCGCAGTTTTTGCACATTTTCCACCAGCTGATTGGCCAAATAGTAATGGAACCGATTCAAGAAATATTGCTGCTTGCGAATCTGTATCTCGATGATCACCTCGGTCCCGTCGTGGAGCTTGGCTCTCACATCCACCGAGGTGGAGAACAGTCATCCTCCTCATAGGCCATGCTGTGGGGCTGGCTTCCCTCCACAATCTGAGCGTCTGCCACATCCAGCTCCAAAATGTCTCGAATAAACGCTGCTGTCACCTCCGGCAAACTAAAAATCTTCTTGGCCATGATATCCAAGGTCGGCGATACATGCGCATGTCTCTTTTGCATCCCTGCTCCTTTTCGATAAAAAATAGAGGGAAGGTCCCTCTACTTCTATCATTCGAAAAAAATTTGAGAAATAGCGAATAGAGTACCCTTTACCTACTCCCTATTTCCTCTAACCCTAGCCCTTAAACTCTTGGACAAATTTCTTGAGTTCGGCATCAGCTTCTGGTGTCGTTCCATGAAGCTGGCTGAGCATGTCTAGAAGAGAGGCTGTCTGAGTTTCAATAGTCGCGTTGGTTTGGTTAATCTTAGCCACGATCTCTGTCAGAGGCTCCACTTCTTCTTCCTCAAAGGTATCCACATAGCGTGGGATATTGAGGTTGTAGTCATTCTCGACGATCTCCTCAAAACTAGCTAGATGGGCAAACTTATCCATGTTCTCTCTGCTCTTATAGGCCTTGAGGATCTTCTCGATATGGGCATCCGTCATGATGTTCTGGTTCTTGCCCTTGTCAAATTCCTTCGAAGCATCGATAAAGTAAACGTCCCGATTGGTGCGGTTCTTCTTGAGAATGATGACCGTCGTTGGGATGCTAGTATTGAAGAAGATATTGGCAGGAAGACCGATCACCGTATCAATGGCCCCTTCTTCCAGCAAGGCCTTGCGAATGGTTCCTTCAGCATTGCCACGGAAAAGGACTCCGTGAGGAAGGACGATAGCCATGACACCCTTGTCCTGCTTGAGGTGGTAATAACCATGCAAGAGAAAGGCGAAGTCAGCCTTGGACTGAGGGGCGAGCTTGCCAAATGGGGAGAAGCGAGGATCCTGGAGGAAGCCGGAGCTTGCAGACCACTTGGCTGAGTATGGTGGGTTCATAAGGACCCCATCAAAGTTGGTCGGCTCTTGGGTCGGCCAGTCTTCGTCTAGCGTATCCGCATTGTGCAAGAACTGGTTTTCCACCGGAACCCCGTGTAGGATCATGTTCATCCGAGCTAGGTTGTAGGTAGAGGTATTGAGCTCCTGACCAAAGTACTGGACGGTTTGAGGCTGGTGGGAATACTTCTTGGCATTGAGCAAGAGGGAGCCTGATCCCATGGTGGCATCGTAGATGGTAAAGCCCTGCTCGTCTTCACGCCCTAAAAAGGCGATCTGGGTCATGAGCTTGGCTACAGGCTGGGGCGTATAGAACTCTCCTGCCTTCTTACCCGAGTCGGTTGCGAACTGACCAATCAAGTACTCATAAGCATCCCCAAGCATATCTCCTGCATGACCTGCCACATCCAGCACTGCCAGCTCTTTCATAACAGCAGCTACTAGCTGATTTTGCTTTTGGGGAGTTGCCCCTAGCTTCTTGGAATAGAGATCAATGTCCTCAAAGAGGTTTTCATAGAGGTCATCACTTTGCTCAATGTCCCGGAAACCTTGAGCTAGATCTTCCAGCTGGAAGGTCCCTTCATTGACCCGGTCCACCAAGTCCGTAAAGGTCAAGTCTGGCTTGATGACATAGTTGAGCTCATCGGTGATGACAGAGATCAAGTCCTCTTGAGATTCGGGATCCTCATAGTAGGATCGGTAAAGCGCCAAGGCTTCATCTAAGCTCTCTGTCTCCTCCTCCATGGTCTCCGCCACGAAGAAGAGCAACTTATCTGAGAGGTACTTGTAAAAGATCATCCCCAAAAGGTAAGACTTATAGTCATTGGCATCCATCTTAGAGCGTAGCACATCCGCTGAGTTCCACAGGGCTTGGTAGAGCGACTGGGAGGTTTGTGTTGTTTCCATAGTAATTCTTTCTGATTTCTTTTAGACCTTTTCTTGTTCCAGTGGGACGACGGCGAGGGTCTTGCCTAGGCTGGCTAAGACTTTCAAAACCGTGTCTAATTGAGGACTGGTCTTTCCCGTCTCCATCCGAGCGATGACCGGTTGACTGACCCCACTGAGTTCTTCTAGTTTCTTTTGGCTAATGCCCTTTTCATGCCGGGCTTCGATCAGCTCAGTCATAATTGCGACCCGCAGATCACTTTCCAGGATTTCTTCCTTGGTGAAGAGCTCTGCTCTCACATCTTTCCAATTGCTGCCGATGGCACTATTCTTCATCTCTTAGCCCTCTTTCCTTCAAATCTTGCAACTCCCGCTTGGCTTTCTCGATCTCTCGTCTAGGTGTCTTTTGCGTCTTTTTTACAAAATGATGCAGTAAGACAAAGCTCCCATCCAGCCAAGCCACGAATAAAATCCGATCCCGCAAAGGTCTCAACTCACAGATCTCCGCATCCAGATGCTTGATGTAGGGTTGGCCAGCACGCGTTCCATGCTGACTCAAAAGCTCGATGTAGTCGTTGAGCTTGTTTAGTTTGATCCGGCTGTCCTTATTATCGTGACGAGCTAACTCCCTCATGTAGTCCAGGACAGGTTGATTCCCTTGTTTGTCCTTATAAAAATAAATAGCGTGCACAAAGCAACCCCTTTTCGAATTTATTATAACTCTAAAGTTATTAAAAGTAAATACTTTTAAGTTATTAAATACTAAGGAGCACCCTTTGAACGAATCAAAGTGGCTCACTTATACTATTCGAAAAATGCTGTGCTTTTGGTTGCTGATAAGGGGAATTTTTGAAGGTTAGATAAACATATCTTGTAAGAGTTTCTTTTATAACTTAGAAATTTAAGTCTATTTTTTTCTTTCTTTTTAAGCTTTTCTTGTGCCTGCTTCAACCTTATCAGCATTTTTTTCTTAGTTTCTAATTTTTTTCATTAAATACTGTTTTATCAATAATTGTCTTGATTAAATTATCAAGTTCTGTTCCTTCTGAATAATCTGCTGGGACAAAATAATCAATACGACTATCACGAGTCATTTTGTGAACTTTAGTTCTGTCATTAGTTTTTGGATTGAATACACCGATAGAATAGCCCCCTCGCATTTTTACTAATTTCATACAGGGTATATCAGTGTCGCTATCACCCAGATAAATCATATTTCTGAAAGGAACACGTAAATCACTCTCTGGGAAAAATTCATTGACTGCGGAGTCATTTACATCTAAAACACCTTTGGTGATTCGAAATAAATTGCGTCTTATTGGTGTAATTTACTACTTGAGCTGGCCAGACTGCAACTCCATTTTCATCACAGTAAAAAGAAGTCGCATAAATTTTCTTAAAGGCTCCGTTTTTAGCAATAGAAGTCCCCTCTATCATTTCTTTCAAACCTGACGAAATAATGTAGTGTTCTACAATAACACCTTTTTCTTCTCCATATTTTCTGATTCGTTCAAACCAGCCTTCGACTCCTGGAAATAATTTCACTTCTGAGCCAAACTTAGCTAGCTCCGTTTTTGTAAATAAAACCTTTCCTGCAGATTCTGTTTTCATAGTGAACATATACGCAAGATTCTGATCCATGTCATTTTTAAAAGCGAAACCATTTGACTTCTTCCAAAAATCACCAATTTCATACCCTAGCTTCTGTATAAATCCTTGAGCTTGCATATCATCAGGAGACAGCGTTTTATCAAAATCATAGCAGATAGCTACTACAGGTTTTTCTTCTTTCTTTAGACATTCAGATTTTACTTTTGACATTTTACTGCACTCCTTTTATATAAACATATCCTGCAAGAGCTTCTTTTTAAGTGTTTCTAACTGAGAAATTTTTTCTTGGTGAGCAGAGATGAGGCTATCGAGGTTAGAAAAGTAGGTACCGATGGCCTGTTGTTCTTCTATACAAGGAGCAAAAAACCTAAAATCTTGCATATCCGCTTGAAATAGATGAGGTATACTACTACCCGATACCTTTAGATAAATTAATTTTTGAAATACAGAACTCGTCAAAACCTGATAGAAAAACTGAGAAGAAACTTTCTTTTCCAACCGTACTAACATCATTGTTGAATTAATCGTCGCTTCCCCTTTCAAATTCGAAACTAAAGCTGGGTTTCCAAGAGATCCATCTTTTGAAAAAATGATATCTCCGTTCTCTAACATAATATCTGGAGATTCATCATATCTCCACTGTGGTATATGGTCGACTTCTCCCCAATCAATTACTCCATTTTTTATATGTTTACCAGCAATCATACTTGGTCCAACTTCAGTATATTCTTCTTGTTTTAGACTTTTCCAACCTAACCTTCCTTTAATTATTGCACAGTCACCTAATCTTATATTCTCCCACTCGCCTTCAAATCCATCCAAACGAATCTCAGGAACGGTCTGTCCAGCTTTGGGAAACATCTTGGAGAGCATGGTCGCCTTGAAAGATTGGTAGTTAGCAAGGTTATCCTTGTAGCTAGCCAAAAGGTCGTCGAGAGTGCGGAAAAGGGAGCCGATGGTGGATTGTTCATCCAATGATTCTGGAATACAAAAAACAAAAGAATCAATTTCTTTAGAAGATATATTTGGTTGTGCACCTGCTACTAATACAGCATTTAATTGGTTAGTAAATGCTTTCGTCTGCAGAACAGAAGAGATAAAATCATAGTCTACTGCCCCATTATTTTGGAAATAACCTACCCGTTGATTTTGATAATATTCTTCCTCAGAATCTAACATAGCTATTTTCCCTGTTGTAGCACCTGACATAGCTAATAGAAGTGAACGTCCTTTAAGTACAAATTTCTCATCCGGACTTAGTTTTGAATAATATTCAAATTCACCTCCAACAGTCCCATCAAATCCAATATTTGAGATTCTAACAATTGGAATTCCAACATTTTGAAATTTTTCACTTTTAAAAGCAAATCCTCCACGTAAAGGAGCAATACTTTGTAATGTTTTTCTATTCCATTTTTTTCATAAAAAAATTATTGAATTTTTATTTTTAGGTAGTATAGCTTTCAAACTCTTCTCCTTACCTTATTCATCATTTTTTTAATATTATATCATGAAAAAAATATATGAATGCTAATAACAAAATAAAAAAGAAGAAAATACCTCTTCTCTAATTAGCACTACTCATTTTTTTAGGAAGTTATAAAAGACTAATTAACTCATCATCAAGCAATGATTTATTGTCTTTATATTTTTTTCTGAATGCTCCATGTAATCTATAAAATACTCTGGAGAAGAAGTTGTTGAATCTAGAATATAGTTCTTCTGTTTATCTTCATTGTACGGTTTATTGATTTCAAGTTCTCTCAGAGTTTTTTTAGAGTATGGTTTCCCTTTTGCATCCTGATACATCGGTAATAGCTGTAATCGACTAAAGATATTAGAAACATATCTTGCTGGAGATATAATATATCTCTTACTAACCATTGTTTTGGGAACCAAAATCAATAATCTATCTTTTTTATTTTCCTCTGGATCCAACACATAAGGACTCTCAAACTTTGCCCATTCATGATTCTTGTGATCCCAATATTCAAAAGTTTTTGTATCACTACTAATTTGAAGCCCGTGTAATCTAGCTTGTTCTAATGAAAAAACAATAAGTTCTTTCTTCAACAAACTGACAATCAAATCTGACATTCTATCTTCAGAAAATCTCTTAATAAATAAAGGCATAGCTACTGAAGTTAATGCTTTCTCTTGGACAGCTATAATAGATGATTTTACATAACTAAAAAATTGGTCAAGCATCTGCATTGAGACACCTTTCCCTTTTGAGTTATTTGAAGAATATCCTAAATGCGTTGCATTGCATTCTTTCGAATGTGAAAACAAATTAAATGAATCTTTCTTATTCCCTTCACAATAAATTTCATAAGACTGCTTAATAAAATCATCAACAATTTTTTTAAAATTGTCTGGTAATAACTAACGGATCTACAAATAACATAACATCTTCATTTGTATCAACATCTAAAAAGTCTAATCCTATTTGTATGTGTTCTCTATTTAGATACTTTGATAATCGAATACCGATCACCTACTCTCAATAAAAATTTGTAGAATGTAGGTTAGGATTTTCACTTAGATTTACAATCTATCAAATAAATGATACACTAGATGTGGAGTTTTTTTGAATAGTGCTTTTCCTGAACTAGCGAAAAATCCTAATTCTATCAAGTCGTCAGCGGCAACTGACGTCTTTTTTTCTACATTTAAAAATTATAGCATACAAAAACAAAAATCAATATCTTGTGGTATTTTTTTGAAAATAAATTTAACGAACACAATATATAGTTATTTATTGCCCTTTTAAGTTCATATTCCTATCATAATCTATATGTAGTGTATTTAATTCCTTAATGCAAAATTCAAAATCTCCCCTAGAATGACTGTTCTAGGGGAGATTTTGGGTTTTATATTGATACTTTCTTCATATCCTACCTCCCCACTCTCAGTGGTTCAATCACCTCTTCGATCAGTTGGGTATAGGCTTCTTTGATTTGTTTTTTATAGCTGAGTGGGTTGAGGGCATCTGCTACTTCTGCCTTGTAGTCTTTGTAGCGTTGGCTCTTGGTCAGCTGGCTTTCGCCGGCTTGTTTTTTAGCACCCTTGCGGTAGTGTTGGATATAGTAGCGCAGTTCGTCAGCTCCGATATACCAGCGTTTGGCGAAGCTTACGATATGGCTATCGATGACGGATTCAATCATCTGGTCCAAGACTCCAGTGATGGATTGTCCTCGGTAGCGTTCGGGCTCTTCTTGGACTTGGGTCCAAAGGTTTTGGATGATCTCCGCTAGGCTTGGATTGGTCCGGTTCAGACTCTCGATATAGCTATCCACGGTTGCGATATCCTTGTCACTCAGGGTCTGCTCGTTATCTTCCTCCTGCTGGATCATGCTCTGGATCAGCATGAGGATATAGGCATAGTTGATCTCATCGACTTGGACAGATTCCAGCTCATAGTGGATATCCAGCTCATCTTGGCTGTCCACTTCTGGATCCCTGCTCTTGATCTCTGCCAGGATATTTTGATAGAGGCCCAGATAGGCTTCGAGCTGGCTGTCGCTGAGGCCTGTTTCGCGATAGATCTCTTCCTTATCGTACTCTGAGTAGACGCGGATAGAGGCTTGGTACTTGTCAAAGACCTGATAAGCTTTAGCGACCTTACGGAGCTGGGCTGTTGGGGCCTGCTCGAGGGTGACTCCTTCTTCTTCAAAGTCTGTGACTTGGCCTTTAAACTCTGCCCAGGCTTTTAAGAAGTTGCGCTTCTCTTCTTCCCAGCTTGGTGCTAGGACCTCATTTTCTCCCCCATTGGAGTAGAGCTTGAGGGCATTGTCGACAGCTTCCTTAAAGGCTTGAGGACGCTGGAAGGTGATGATATGGCCGAAGTGCTTCTTGTCATCAAAGATCCGATTGGTCCGACTAAAGGCCTGGATCAAGTCCTGTGGGCGCATGGGCTTGCGATCGATAAAGAGTGTAGAAAGACAAGGTGCATCAAAGCCCGTTAAGAGACGGTCAACCACGATGACCAGATCCAACTGCTCATTGCGGTAGAGGTATTTGTCCCGCTTCCTGGCTAGGCGATTGTTGACATCGGTGTTAAAGCCCCGCAGATCCGCTAGGCTAAAATGCGTACCAAACTCTTGGTTGTAGTCCTCCATGACCTGCTTCATGTGGTCTTGGTAACCGATGGACTCTTCCTCATTTTCAGACACTGAGTGGGTGATGGTAAACTTTGGAAAATCAGGTAGGTGTTGTTTGACCCGTTCGGAGACTTTGACTCGCTCTTTGCCAGCGAGAATGCTCTTGAGCAGATTATAATAGGCCTGTGCTCGTGGGATGGACTTGACTGTCAAGATAGCCTCATAGCTCTTTCCGACCCCTTTAGGGATATTGAGCTGTTGCTGGCTCTTATTGAGGATGGCATCCAAGACTTCTAGCATGTGCTCCTTGTCCTCATAGGCCTGGTCTGGGATCTCTTCTTCTAGCAGATCTGAGATGATGGTATTGCGGTAGTCTACCTTAAAGCCTAGAACCGCCCCATCATGGATGGCTTCCTTGACGGTGTATTCATGCAGGCGATCGCCATACTGTTGGTGGGTGGTCTGAGCCAGATCTCCCACTTGTTTGCGTTTGTTTTCCTTAAAGATCGGAGTCCCTGTAAAGCCATACCAGAGAGAGTTCTTGAAGTAGGCCTTGATCTCCTTTGCGTCTGTGGGGTGACCGCTCGGTGGCACTCATCCACGACAAAAGCCACGCGCAGGTCCTTGATCTTCCCAGCATCCCGCTGGTACTTCCCTTCTTCAAACTTGCGCATCATGGTGGTGATTTTCTGGATGGTTGTCACCACCACGCGTTTGTCATTGCCCCCTAGGCGCTTGACCAGTTCATGAGTATTGTCCGTCTCGTCAATGTCGATGACATCATTGGCCGCATAAGAGAGGAAGGACGAGGTCGTCTGCTGGTCCAGGTCTCTTCGGTCGACGACAAAGATGGTCTTTTGGATCGCTGGGATCTGCAAGAGATTGCGCGCTACCTTGTAAGAGGTCAGGGTCTTGCCTGATCCGGTCGTATGCCAGATATAGCCCGACTCTTGACGACGAGAGGCTTCCTGTACAGCTTCGATGGCATGGATCTGGTAGGGACGCAGAAGGATGAGAGCTTTCTTGCTATCGTCGATGACCGAGTACTGCATGACCATCTGGTGAGCACGAGGGATGGAGAGGACCTCATGCGCAAAGCTGTTGAGATCGATCATGGGCTGGTTATCCTTGTCTACCCACTTGGTCAGAAACTGCTTGTTTAGCTTGCTTTCACGGGCTGCAGCGATATAGCGTGTGTCGACTTTATTGGTCACGACAAACATCTGTAAACTCGAGTAAATGCCCCGGAACTTGCCTTCACGGTCGTACTTCTCGATCTGGTGAAAGGCATCTAGAAAGGCCACTCGTGGGCTCTTGAGTTCGATATGGATGAGAGGCAGGCCATTGATCAGAAGGGTCGTATCGAGCCGCCGATCCTGGTCTAGCGGATAGGACTTGTCGCGTTCGACTTGGTTGACCACTTCATAGCTCGACTTACCAGCAGCGATATTGTCCCGCCAGATGACCGCTAAGCGGATAGTCCCTAGACTGGCATCTTCTCGTTGAACTTCTACCTTGGCGATACCATTTTCACCAGCTAGCCACTTGGCCGCTTCATAATAGCTGACAAAGTTGAGCTGGTTCTTGATCTGACGCTTTTCTTGGTCGGTCAAGGGATGGTCCGCCAGCACAGCAACATTGTTTTGCGCGAGCTTATCAAAGAAATTGTCCCATAACTGGTCTTCATTCTTGAGATCCTCGCGATAAGTCCACTGACTCTCGCCTGAAGTCAACTGCTGGATCAACTGTCTTTCAATCTCAAGTTCTGGAGTTACTACTGCCTTCATCCCTCTATCCTTTTCCTGTGCATAATCTCCTATTATTATAGCATGTTTAGGAAAGAAATTAACGCTTTCAAAGCATTTTGTTGGTTTTTCGGGCAAAAAAACGAACCTGGTCTGGTTCGTTCTTTCTTAGTCTAGTTGGATCCCTTTTTCTGTTAGATTGTCTAAGCATTCTTGGAGGTAAGTGTCCTGATGCTCGGGATAGATGGGAGTATTCAAGGCTTCCTCTTCCAGTTCTGTATAGGCTGTGCAGGTTTTGCCTCGGTAGGTTGGCTCCCACCACTCCGGGCTGACCTTATAGCCACGAGCGGTCATCTCCTCCATGATCAGGCGGTGATAGGCATAGAGGCGATAAGGCGAGTAGTCAAAAACATAGTTGACCGTCGCGTGCTTCTTGCCCCAGCCATTGCCTCGAAGGGCGCAGCATTCCCGGTGTTGGCCTAGGAGCTGGGGACGAGGGAGTTTGGGAATCAAGTCTTGGTGCCAGAGTCTCATCTATTGACCTCCTAGTAGCGTCGAGTCTTGTAAGTAGCGATTGGGGTAGCGCTCCAATAGCGTCTGGATTCCCTTGATCAGATCTTCTTGCTGGGCTTGGCCATGCTGGTATTTCTCAAGTAGCAGCATAAAGTCCGCCTTTTCCTCTGCAGTCGCCTGCTTTTTGAAATAGCCCCAGATATGCTGAAAGGCATTGGAGACCTGGCCACGATTTTCTGGCAAGGCCAGCGCTTGCTGGATCAGGTCCTCGACGTGGCTGACCTCCACCTGGTCTCGCTTGAGGTATTCCCGGATTTCCTTGTAGATATTACTCGAACGACTGAGCACCAGGTATTTATTTTTCGCCCATAGGACTTGACAGTGATGTTTTTGCTCCACTCTTGTCTCCTTTTGATCTTCTCTATGAATAGTCCTCCCATTATACCATGGAAATGAGTGAAGTCATAAAAAAAGAAGCCAGACTTTTGTCCAGCTTTTTTAATTAATTACAAGGCTGTGATCGCTGTGATCAAACCAAAGATGATCCCTGGTGCATTAGCTGCAGCAAGTGGAATATCGCGTTCTTTTTTGAAGAGTCCGTAGTAAACCCAAAGGCTACAGTTGATGGCTGCGACAAGGGGTTGAACAAAGTTCCCTTTGTGACCTGCGAGGTTATCCATGATTTGTGGGAAGTAAGACACATACATCATAACAGACATAAAGGTCGCAACCCAACCAAGAATTTTTCATTTGTTTTTTTCATTCATTTTGAAACTACCATTTCCTTTTTCTTTTTTTAAAGTATGCACTATTCTACCTTTTTGTCCTTTACAAATTCAAGTCTTTTTTTCAAATGTTACCGAACTGTAAAGTGTCACAATCTTGTGATTTTGCAGGAAGATGGATTTCTTTTCGAGAGAGTCTTCTCTCTAGTTGCTATTTTTTTGACACATTGTCTAATTTTGTGCAAATGTAATCATTTTCATCTTGCATAGCATGCAAATTAATTGCATTTTCTTCCTACTTATGCTATTTTTGATACACAGAGGTAAAATTTTTATGAATAAACAAAAAAATCAACCAAATCGTTGGCTCGATCGGTGCCTTTATTGGGATTATCGTTTTCATTGCCTACATCCCACAAATTATTGCTAATTTACAGGGAAATAAGGCCCAACCTTTCCAACCCTTGTCAGCTGCTATTTCTTGCTTGATCTGGGTCATTTATGGTTGGACAAAGGAACCTAAAAAAGACTGGATTTTGATCATTCCGAATTCGGCAGGTGTCATCCTAGGGGGATTGACTTTCCTTACATCACTTTAATAGAAAGTGAACAAAGACTGAACTCTACGGGTTCAGTCTTTTTTTATGTATCCCTTTGAAAAACAAAAAAACAATCGCAGTCGGTTTTCGTACAAAAAAAGCCCGCTATGAGCAAGCTAAAAAAAATTGACAATTCTTTTTCTTTGAATAACCTATGCTGGATTATTGTGCAAAAATATCCAAATAATATCTGATTATTATTAGAGTATATTGAAACTTTCCGCTGTGAGAAAAGTGCCTGAAATAATTATGTTTCAGGCACTCGGAATTATTGAGACCTTAGGCTCAATAATTAGTCATGGAACTTCTTCGAAGTTCGCTGACGTCCGTACTCACCTAAGGAAAGTTTCTAATTTAATTTGAGTTTCTTTTCTTAAATCTGCACAATCTTACGATAGCTCCGAGAGGTGATCCAAAAGACGATTAGGTAGGTGATGAAAAAGACGGCACAGACACTGAGGGTCACGATGAGGACTTGGCTACTATTGATGACACCGAGCACTTTAAGGATCAGGCGGATCATATGGTAGGCAAAGGCCAGGTGGACAAAGGCAAAGATAAGAGGGAGGAAGAAGACGGTCCGCACTTGACGGTTGATGGTCCGTTTGACCTCGTTTTCATCGAGCCCCACCTGTTGGAGGATGACGAAGCGGTCACGGTCTTCATAGCCTTCTGAGATTTGCTTGTAGTAGATGACGATGACGGTTCCGACCATAAAGATCAATGACAAGAAATACCGATAAAGAAGATGCCACCAAAGAGGCTATTCAACTCTGCCACATCATTGGCTCGGTTGCCTCCATAGATAAATGTTCCTTGGGCCTGTTGGCTACTCAATTCATCGATCATCTTGTCATAGCTGGCTGCCAGCTTGAGTTGCTGGCCTTCGTCAACATTGACATTGAAGCCACCATAAATATTGGTATTGATGGCAAGATCCGGAAACTGAGCGACAAAGGCTGAGAGGTCTGGCACGATCAGGTAGTTGAAATCCTCCGTCAGCATGTTAAACTGATTGGGCACGTGATCGGTGATAAAATCCTTGGTCACTTCTTCCTTGACTTGGAAATCTTTCCCATTGATGGTGAACTGCTTTTGCCCTATCAGAGCCTTGTTATGAGCAAAGAGGATGACTTGGTTGCCGGTCAGATCAACGTGTTCTCCGGTCATTTGCTCATAGCTAGCTGTATCAAAGACCATAAAGACAGTTTTAGGAGTGACGCTGCGTTCATCAGCTGGATAGACGGTGAAATCCGTACCCTTTTGTGATTTGACCCCAAAGTTGGCATAGGTCATCAGATCGCGATTTTTGATCTCAAGATGATGCTCAGAAGCAAATTCATCAAATTTCTGGTTGATTTGCTCCAGGTCCACCCCTTTTCCTTGGACTGAGAAATCATGAGGAGCCATGATCTTCTTGAACATTTCGCCACCGACATAGATGTTGGTGGCAGCAGAAATGGTTACCAATACCATGGTCGAGAGGATGGCAATAGTCGCAAGGCCCACTGCATTTTTCTTCATGCGATAGATGAGGTTAGAGACCGAAATCATGTTGTTAGGTTGGTAATAATACCCCTTCTTTTTCTTAAGCAGGTGCAAGAAGACGGTGATCCCAGCATTAAAGAGTAAGTAGGTCCCGATCATAACCAAGACAACGGCTAGAAAGAAGATCAAAATCGCAGACATGGGGTCTTTGACAGACAAAGCCAGGTAGTAGCCAAAACCGAGAGAGGCTAAGCCCAGGATGGTTTGGGGCCACAAAAAGCGGGCTTTCTTTTCACCACTAGCCTTCTCGCGCGTCAGTTGTAGGGCATTCAAACGGAGAATGCGCCAAGCATTGAGAAGGACCAAAAGGGCAAAGATGATGCCAAAGGTAACAAAGACTGCAATCACAATTCCAGGTTGGAAGGTAGATACCAGCTGGACCTTCATCTTCATCAGTTTCAAGAGAAAAGCAAAGATCAGCTTGTCAAAGAGGGCTCCGATCAAGACACCGCTTGAGATAGTCACAAAACCAAAAATAAAGAGTTCTTTGAAAATCATGCTGATGAGATGCCGCTTTTCAAGACCTAGCATGCTGTAGATTCCCAGCTCCTTGGAGCGATTTTTCATGACAAAGCTATTGGCATAGAGCACGATGATAGCTCCCGCAGCATTGACCACGAACAGTCCCAGGCCTAGGGTGAAGAGCATGGGAGATCCTCCTCGAAGCTCCTTAATGTGGGGATTAAAGGTCAGGGAGTCAAAGAGGTAGGCGATGGTCACTGCGAGAATGACCGCAATCGCAAAAGGATAATAGAGCTTGCGGTTCTTGATCAGATTGGAGCAAGCTAATTTAGTGGTTAATCGTAACATCTACTCCACCTCACTTGCCATGACCGTCAAGGTATCCGAGATTTCTTGGAACATCTGACGTTCTGTTTTTTCCCCGCGGAAGATCTGGTTGTAGAGAATTCCATCTTTGATAAAGAGCACGCGCTTGGCCCGAGCTGCCGCTGCAGTTGAGTGGGTCACCATGAGGATGGTTTGCCCCATTGTATTGATGTCTTCAAAGACGTCGAGCAACGCAGCCGATGACTTGGAATCCAGCGCCCCTGTTGGCTCATCAGCAAGAAGGATTTCTGGAGATGTGATGATGGCCCGTGCTACAGCCACCCGTTGTTTTTGCCCACCAGAGATTTCGTAGGGATATTTCTCAAGAAGCTGGTGAATACCCAACTCCCGACTCACGCTATCCACCTTGCTCATCATTTCCTTGACGGGCCTGCGAGAAAGGACCAAAGGTAAGAGGATATTGTCCTTGACAGACAAGGTATCCAGCAGATTAAAGTCTTGAAAGACAAATCCTAGTTTTTCCCGACGAAAGCTCGAGGCATCCTTGTTCTTGATAGTTGAAGTATCGGTACCGTTGAGGTAGACCCGTCCTTCGGTCGGCTGGTCCAGCATGGCTAAGATATTGAGGAGAGTCGATTTCCCGGACCCTGATTCCCCCATGATGGCAACGTATTCGCCTTTCTCCACAGTGAAGTGAATATCCTTTAAGGCTTCGACCTGCGTCCCTTGAAAGCGGGTTTTGTAGATTTTTTTGATGTGTTGAACGTCTAGTAATGACATACTTTTCTCCTTTTCCTAGTAGATCAAGAAAAATTCTTGGGTTTGTTGCAGGACTTGGAGACCAAATTCCGTCTTTTCCAGATCGGTTTGCTCATTTGGTTTCTTAATCTTTTTGGGTTCTTTCATCCATTTCAAGAGTTTCATTTTCTTGACCTCCTTCATTTGATGAGACTATTGTATAAAAAATAAAAGGCGGCTACCATAACCTAACCTTTCATTTTACCGTTTATTTCTTACATTTTTGTAAGATGGGGAATCTTAATCCATGACCAACTTCTTCTCTTCAAAGCGAATAGCGACGGTTGTGCCTTGGCCAACCTCTGAGTGGAGGCTAATCTTGTGGCCCAATTGCTCTGCGATTTTCTTAGACAGATAGAGCCCCAGCCCTGAGGATTGCTGGGTCATGTGGCCATTGTAACCGGAGAAGCCCCGCTCAAATACGCGGAGGACATCACTATTTTTGATTCCAATCCCGCTGTCTTTTATATAGAGAGTTTGGTCTTTGAAATAGATCTCTATTCCACCTGTACTGGTGTACTTGAGGCTATTGGACAAGAGCTGCTCGATGATGACCAAAAGCCACTTGCGATCGGTAATGACGGCGACATCCAAATCATGCAGGTTCACTGTCAAGTTCTTTTGGATAAAAAAGAGGGCATATTTGCGGACCACTTCTTTGACCAAGTCCTCTAGCGACACGCGCTTTAAGACCAGATCGTCATGAAAACTCTCCAGTCGCAGGTACTGCAGAACCAGATTGGCATAGGAGTCAATCTTGAAAAGCTCCTGCTCCATCTGCTGCTTGACAATAGGTGTCTCGACATCTTGGACCAAGAGCTGGCTAGCTGCAATGGGCGTCTTAATCTGGTGAACCCAGAGGGTGTAGTAATCCATCAGGTCGTTGAACTTGGCCTGGGCTACTTTGCCTTGCTCCAGGCGCGCCTGCTGTTCTTCTGTATATTTTTCATAAAGGAGATGTTCTAGTGGTGAGGCAAGCTCTATTTCCTCATACAGCAAGGCTTTGCGGTACTCCTGAAAGGTCATAGCGAAATCCCAGATCAAGATACAAAGGGTAAAAAATCCTAGCATCAGAGTCGCATAGAAGAAAACCGTCCCCGTCTCTGGAAAGAGAAAGGCAAAGACCAAATCGACCATCAAAAAGATGACCACTAGATAGAGCAGGCGCCTGCGGGATACCACATACTGCCAAAAGATGTTTCCATATTTATTCATGGACCAACCCATAACCGATGCCTTTCTTGGTTTCGATGAAGTTTGACAAGCCAGCCTCTTCTAGTTTCTTGCGTAGCCGGGCCACATTGACAGACAAGGTATTGTCATCAATAAAGAAGTCGCTATTCCAGAGCTCTTTCATCATATCATCGCGCGCCACGATACTGCCCGCATGCTCAAACAGGACGCGAAGGATCTGAAATTCATTCTTGGTCAACTTGATGACTTCCCCTTCATACACCAAGTCCGTGGACTTGAGATTGAGGATGGCGCCACGGTGTTCCAGCAGATTTTGATCTGTCCCGAACTCATAAGAGCGGCGCAAGAGCCCTTGGACCTTGGCAAGGAGCACATTTTGATCAAAAGGCTTGGTGACAAAATCGTCTCCACCCATATTGATGGCCATGACAATATCCATGGCTTGATCCCGTGAGGAAAGAAACATAATCGGAACCTTTGAAACCTTGCGAATCTCCTGGCACCAGTGGTAGCCATTGTAGAGAGGCAGGCCAATATCCATGAGGATCAAGTGGGGGTCACTTCGACAAAGATCCCGAGGACATCCATAAAATCCTCTACCGCGACCACTTCATAGCCCCATTGTTCCAATAATTGTTTGACCTGTTGGCGGATAATGTCATCGTCTTCGACTAAGAGAATTTTATGCATGGCTTTCTTTCCTTCTTTTTTTCTTCTTCCTATTATAACAGATTAAGAAGCAGAGAAAAAGGCTGTTTCAGAGGGAAAGAAGATCTGGCCCCTACTTTCTTGATGGGAGGCGCTTTTTCTACATCCATTTTTGTGCTATACTGAAAGAAATAAGACACGGGAGGCACAGATGTCGACGATTTTTGATTACCTAAAAGAAGTGACCTACGATTCCATTTATGACCGCCCCTTCAAGGAGCTGGATGTCCTCGCTTTGACAGAGCTGACCTATCTGCCCTTTGGACACATTGTGCCTCAAGGAGATACAACAGGAATCCCAGTGCGCCTGTCTGATGCGATGGAACTGATCGACCGGACAACCGATTTCATCGTGAGTAACCAGCACCTCCAATTAGTCGATGAATTAGCTAGTTCAAAGCGCTTTAAGAACATCAAACTCCTCAACTACGTCGATGAGTACGATCCCGATGTACAAAAACAGTTTGCGGCCATGACCTATCGGCTTAGTCTGGATACGTATTTGGTCGTTTTCAGAGGAACGGATGATACCTTGATCGGCTGGAAGGAAGACTTCCACATGACCTATATGGACCATGTTCCAGCTCAGAAGCGCGCAGCCAGCTATCTGCAACATGTCATGAAAGAATTTCCGAAAGGACGTTTCTTAGTAGCTGGTCACTCCAAAGGAGGCAACCTTGCGACCTATGCTTGCTCGTATCTACCTGATTCCTTATTTGAACGTGTCGACGCGATCTACAGCTACGATGCTCCAGGCCTCAACAAGGCCATTATCGAAACCGAAGGTTACCAGCGGACGTCCCCAAACATTCGTCGCTTTGTCCCTCAGGGATCCATCGTTGGCATGATGTTGGAAGTGCCAGAACCGACGACCATTGTCAAGAGTCGCGCCTTGGGTGGCTTTGCCCAGCACGACGCCTTTACTTGGGAAATCAAGGACTACAGCTTTGTGACCGTTTCTGAAACCAGTCCAGATAGCCAGCAGACCGATCTGACCTTGAAGCAATGGGTTCGCGAAACATCGGCAGAGGAGCGCAAAGAAGTTTTTTGACACCTTTTTTGGCATTTTTCTGGATGCCGGCATCACTTCCATCAATGATCTAACCGATCTCAAACAGCTAGCTAAGGCCAAGGAAATCCTCCAAAATGCCCAGGATTTGGATCCAATCGAGCGGGAGATGCTAGAACGCTTGGCCAAGCAGCTGATCGACACCCGCTTTCAAGCTTGGAAAAAATGGCAGACAGTCCCCCGCATCCTGGTTCAAATGGCCACATTTTTCAAGCGGAAACAAGCAGTCGAAACCACCTCACCACTGCGTCTTGAGCACAAGGAGTGAGGTTCAACTACTGACCTCTTCTATTCACTAGAACGCAAAAAGAGGCTGGGACAAAAGTCCTAGCCTCTCAATTATTTTTGGATTGTCGAGCAAGACGCAGTGGTTGAGTGGGCTCTACTACGCTGATTTCATCAGCTTTTACAGCCCTACTCAACTGTGCGGAAGTGGGACGACGAAATCGAATTCTAACGAATTACCGATTTCTGTCCCACTCTCTTTTCTATCTTCTATTGGTTCTGAGGAGATGGAGTATCTGGCGTGCTTGCTTCTGTTACAGCTGTGCTTGCAGGCTCTGTTTCTGTCTCAGTTGTGGCAGGCTTACTTCCTTCTGAAGCTGCTGCTTCTTTTTCCACCGGAGTTTCTGTAGGGACAGGCGTTTCAGCTGTGGTAGCTGCTTTGCTCACTTCGCCTGCAGATGGCGCAGCTGCCAACTCTGCCTGGAAAGCTTGGATGGCCTGTAGTAAGGCTGCTTTATCACTCTTTGGATTAGCCAATTGGTCAAAGAGAGCTTCTAAGCGATCAAATACAGCATCACTAGCTCCCTTGTCCACCAATTGTTGGTGCAGGGCCATCAACTGGTTATAAAGCTGTTGATAAAGAGCGACATCCCCAATTTGAGGCTCTTCCGTTTGCTTTTGTTTTTGCTTTTCAATGGTATCACTGATTTCGCGTAGAAGTGCTTCCCCACTTGAAATAGCCTTGTCTGGATTAGCTTCTTTTCCAAGTTGAGCCAAGCCTGCTTCAAGTGCAGTTCGTTTGCCTTGGTCTTCGACTTGTGGCAAGAACGACTGGATTTGCTCTAAGAGAGCTGTCAAAATCTTGTTCTGTTGACGGGCTTCTGTCGCCTTATCCAACTCTCCATACAAGCCTTTGAGGAAATCATAAACCGCTAAGTTGTAGGATGGGGCTTGACTTCCTTTTTGATCCAAAACTGTTTTTTCAATAGGATAAGTTTGGCCTTTTTCTTGGGAGAAGAGCTGGTCAATAGCTTGCTTGGTTTGGTAGAGTTCCATAAAGTGAGACTTGGAATCCCAAGCTTCTTCAAAGGCTTGAGCTCGGTAGAGTTTCAAGGCTAGATCTGCTGCCTTGGTGCGGAGTTCTGGTGTCAAGCGCGCATCGCTCAAGCTTTGGTAGAAATACTTGAGGTAATCGACAGATGTCACACCCGTCCGATCTTGCATCTCCTGAACGGCTTCTAATAGCTTCCCTTCCTGCTCTAGACGCTTGCTGTCCTTGGCAGTATAGGCTTCCTGCAATTGAGAGACCAACTCTTCCTTCTTCAATTGGAAGGCTTCTGTGTCTAGCAAGCGCACTTGTTCCAGCAATTCTTGGTAACGACGATCCAAGGCTGTCTCTTCTTTTGGTTTGACCGCTTGGGTCGCATGAATGTACTGCGCATCAACCTGTTTGAGACTGGCTAGATAGCCCTCTGTTGAGTTACTTGGGAAACTCTTGACGTTTTCTAAGAAGTGGCCCAAGATGAGCTCAATCCGTCTTTGTTGCAATGGATCAGAAGCATATAGACTGCGGCTTTCTGCTAAGAGCTGGTTAACTCTGTTCTCTACGACTTTCTTGTCCAAGTCTCCTTTTTTGTAAGGCGATTGGATGGTTGGAAGACGGTGGGCTAAGTAGTCTGCTAGTCCTGCTGAGCGTACCTTGATGTAGTGGTTGTGATCGCCATGCGGGATGACAAACTGACCATTTTCAATCTGGAGGCTATATGGAGAAATCCCCGAACGAAGCGCTGTTGCATAGAGTTCATTGATAAAGTCTAGTTCAGGATTGCCCGTCTCAAGTGGGATCCGGACATGTTCCTTCCGAACGGCATAAGGATGGATGTGGGTCGGATCGTATTCTTGGTCTGGATTGTTAAAGACAAAGAAACCATTGGAAATCTTAATAGCCTCGCGAGGGACACCATAGGCCTTGCTGATGTATTGGATCTTTTCCTCATCTGAGGCATCACGAGAATAGGCCGCAACATCATCTGTCAGTGGTTGACCCTTGTCCTCTTCTTTCTTACCAGCTAGAGTTGCCTCTGCTGCCGCAATCTCTTGAGGAGAGAGGTCCTTTTTATAGAAATAATGGGCATGGTTGCCATGAGCGACCATATAGCCTTCCTCGTCCTTGCTGATGACCTTGTCTGCGTGGAAACCATGGTCGTGCTCCTCTTCGTGCTCGTGACTGTCTCCATGCTCGTGGTCATGATCATGCTCATGTTCAGGGTCAACTGGTCTTGTGCTTGGATTTGAAGGCAAGCTTGGACTTACTTCTGTTGGACTAGCAGTTCCTTGAGCACGAAGCAATTGGAATTGCCGCGCCAACTCACGCTCTAAAGGCGATAGGGAGCTGTATGGGATAAAGTGGAAATGATCCCCATGAGGGTAGACAATCCCTTGGTCGGTCCACTTGGTAATCTTACTTGGATCAAAGACAGAACCGTCAGACTCCACATGACGAGAAGATAGAGGAGTTTTCTGCAATTCTTCGATCAAGTTGGTCAAAGTTGGACTCGGTTTAGAGGCAGCTGGTTTAGAAGTCGTTGGGGTTATCTGTGTATTGGTTGGACTGGCTGATGGCTGGTTGCTCGCTTGCTTCCCAATGCTTGGAGAGGCTGGATCTGGAGTTCCTTGCCCTTGCTCTGTGTTTGCTCCAGCTAGGTGTGAGTTCCCTGCTTGATGGCCAGCTTGACCACCTAAGACAGATAGAGCTGCTGCTAACTCTCCAGCAGATAAGGCACTCTTTGGAATATAATGGAAATGGCCGCCATGGGGCACAATAAAGCCGTCCCCTGTATCTGAAATGACATCTCCAGGGCTAAAGACATAACCATCGTCCGTACGGTAGCCACCACCTGTATGGTTCTTAGCCGTCAGCATCTCAAGGGTCTTACCTTCTTTCAGCGCTTGACTAGGTTGACGGAAGTCACGGGTCTTGCCTGCCTTATGCGAGGAGCTCGCTTGCACCGATCCCGTCTCTCCTTCTTCTTTGGTGCCTCCCTTTGCTGTTGGGCGATCTCTTCGATCGAGCGTACATTAACTGTATGTTGGGCATCCTTTAAGTAGAGATAGTATTTCCCAGCGCGTTTGATGATATAGCCATCCTTGACCTTGCTCACGATATCTGCTTCTTGCAGCTGGTAAGTTGGATCCCGCAAAATCAACTCTTCACTAAAGATGGCATCAAATGGGACCTTGCCGCTATAGTAATGAAAATGATCCCCATGAGAAGTGACAAAGCCTTCATCTGTAATCTTGATGACAATCTGCTCTGCCTGGGTCTTTTCCTTGGCATTGACCGCTTCGATGCTGTCTTCCTTTTTGCTAGATGCAGTCGCTGATGATTTCTTATCTGCTTGCAAATACTGAATCTGATTCTTTTTCTCTTCCTTGACTTGTGGTTGCTGACTGAGCGCATAGGCACAGAGTCCTAGCCCCAAAGTCGCTACAATACCAATCGTTCCCTTTTTCTTCATTCTTGATTTACTCCTCTAATTCCTTGGCCAAAGTCGCCATATTTTCTTCTAAATTTTCTAATAGATCCTTATCGTTTTGTGGATCGGCTTCCAGTGGATCCAAGACCTTGACACGCGCCCCTGTTGCCTTGGCGATACTATCTGCCACTTTTGACGACGTGTGCTTTTCCACAAAGATCGTTTTCACCTTGTAGTCTTTGACAAACTGCTGGATCTCGGCCAATTGCCGAGCAGTCGGTTCTTGCTCTGGGGAAATCCCTGCAATCCCTAACTGCTTGAGACCAAAGCGTTTGGCCAGATAAGAAAAGGCTGTATGTTGGGTCACAAAAGTCTTTTGCTTGGCCTTGTCAAAGAGAGGCTGGTAGTGGGCTACCAGGTCCTCACAGCGCTTTTCAAGCTTTTGAGCATTGGCCTGATAGCGCTCCTTGTTCTTTGGATCGATCTCTACCAAGCGCTGGGCGATGATCTTTCCTTCCTCTGCGATTTTTACAGGATCCAACCAAGTATGCGGATCATACAAGTGCTTGGCTTCTTTTCCCTGACCAGCCTCAACATCCTCTAATCCAGCCACCTTATCAAGGGTCATTCCTTGGCTACCTTCGATCACTCGCAATTTGGAACCTTGTAGGTTAGGATCTAAGCGACCGGCCCAAGATTCCAGAGTCTGAGAATGATAGACAAATACATCCGCATCATAGATCTGGGCCACTTCCTTGGTTGAGGGTTCATAATCATGGATCCCTGCACCTGACTGAACCATCCAGATGTCATTTTGATCGCCAGAGATTTCCTTGACCAGGGCATAAATAGGATAAAAACTCGTGACAATTTTAAGACCTTTTTTAGAAGGGTGCTTGCCCGCATTTCCTTGACTTCCACAAGCTGTCAGCAGAAAGAAACCGAGAAACAAAAGTCCCAGAACCTTCATTCTTCTCCTATTCATCCTTCACCTCTTTTTTTTTTATTAACCAGTTCATTAATTAGTTAATTAACTAGTTAATAATACTGCTAATCATTTGCTTTGTCAAGCCTTTTTTACATTTTTTTCCTTTTAATGCTAGAAACTAACAGTTTCCTAGACTCCACAAGCCTTCCTTGCATAAAAAAAGAGAGTGGGACAGAAATCGGTAATTCGTTAGAATTCGATTTCGTCGTCCCACCTCCGCACAGTTGAGTAGGGCTGTAAAAGCTGATGAAATCAGCGTAGTAGAGCCCACTCAACCACTGCGTCTTGCTCGACAATCCAAAAATAATTGAGAGGCTAGGACTTTTGTCCCAGCCTCTTTCCCAACCTTATTCTTCTTCTGGGTAAACCAAGCCCCAGTCTTTGCGGAGTTGAGTCATGAGGTCCATGACATCGCGACTGTAATTGAGGTAGGTATGATCATCCTCTCCTGCAACAGCTGCTTCCATATCGAAGACCTCATACTGGAGGGCTTTAGCGGTTTCTCCTGCTTCGATCACTTCTTGTGAACCATCTTCCGTATAGGTGATAACCGCTTTTTGCCCACGCGGGTATTCGTAGAGTTCGATATAGCCCTTGTCATAAGCGATCGTCCCACGTTTCGGTTGTTTGGCGTGAAGACTCAGGGTCACCGTCGCCATTTCCCCTTCACGATTCGTAAGAAGGATCCCTGCTTGCTCATCAACACCAGTCGGTGCCAGCTTGACCTGTGAAACCATCTCTGTCGGCTGTGACGTCATAAACCAGCGGACGAAAGATAGGGCATAGACACCGATGTCCAGTAGAGCCCCACCTGCCAGATTGCGATTGAAAAAGCGGTTGGTCATGTCGTATTCCTTATAGGAACCGAAGTTCATCTGGATAACCTTAAGAGGCCCCAGCTTGCCACTTGCTACAATTTCAGAGAGTTTCCGATAAATAGGCATATGGAAAATGGTCATGGCTTCAGCCAGTTTGACATGGTTTTCTTCAGCAAGCTTTATCGCTTCTGCCAATTCCTCACTGTTGAGAGTGATGGACTTTTCACAGAGCACGTGCTTGCCAGCTGCGAGGGCCTTACGAAGATACTGGATATGAGTATTGTGAGGCGTTGAGATATAGATAATATCGACTTCAGGATCCTCAAAGACTTGGTCAATCTCTTTATACACCTTTTCGATCCCGTATTTCTCAGCGAAGGCTAGCCCCTTGTCATAGGTACGATTGGCAACGGAATAGAGTTTCCCACCAAGCGCTTCAAGGGCTTGCGCCAATTCATTGGCAATGACGCCTGTTCCAAGACTAGCCCACTTATAGTTGATATGATGGCCCATGGTTTAATCTCCTTTTTTATTGACGGTAGAAATATTGATCAGCCGGGTAGTTGCCTGCAGATTGAGTGACCACTAGACGTGGCTTGCTGGTATCAGACTGGTCTCCATCTGGATTTTGGAAACCAATTTTCAGAAGTCCAATCGCAGCACCAGTCTCACCCATCTTCATCTCAACATAAGGGATCTTGCTCTTCTTATCCGAGTCCGCAACAGCCTTGAGGCTGCCTTGACCCTTAACTTTTCCGTCTGCTTGGATGACGATTTCAGCTCCCTTGCCATTGCGCCAGGTTCCAGCTAAGCTTGAGAAGTCGCCTCCGTTAATGGCCGCAATATCCAAGTCTTTCTCTTTTTTCGGTTGCGGGTAGGCTTTCCACCACTCTAGATGGTAATCACGGTAGGCCACGTCGCCAAAGAGAATCCGACGTTCTTGGGAAGCTACTCCGTCAGGACCTGTCACACCCGCTGGGATCAAATACAAGGTTTGCTCTTGCCCTTGGATCGCAGTCGCATTGGCCCCAGTGAAATAAACTTCATAATAGCCTTTTCGCTTCTTAGGCTCTTTTTCTTTATTGAGCAGGTAACTTGCCCGAGTGCCTCCGCTCCAGAAAGTCCAGCCATTCTCACCATTTACAATGCTTGGAAAGGCGTTGGTCTTGTTTTGGTAATATTCTTCTGGAGTATAGCCATAAAGTTTAAAACCGGAAGCTGCGATTTCCTTTTCATAGGTATCATTGGAATAAGCACCTTCAAACGGTGAGAGATTGCCATCAAGGACAATATCATTTGGATCTGTCGATTTGAAAAAGTCCTCCCGATTGGCAAAGACCATCTCGTGGTCGGGATTTTTATCAGACATGGTGACCGTAATCAAAGGCTTCTTATCCGTCTTGTATTTGAAGACACGAACAGTGACTGTAAAGTCTGTATTGCCATCGGACTTTTTCATCTTGCCTGTAGAAACTTTATTAGACCCTTCGACCTTCCAATCCGTGCTAAATTCAGCAGATACCTTGCCATCAGCCGTTTGGTAATCGATCTTCCAGGCCTTTCCTTTTTTCTCGATTTTGGCTTCATCCCGTTCATTAGAGACATAGTCACCACTCAGGTCAATAGCTTTTTCCTTTGGCTTGGTGACCTTCTTACTGGTCTGCTTAAATTCCTTTTGATGGTCTGGTTGGATGTTGGAGCTAGAGTAGAGATAGACTCCTCCGATCAGAACAGCTGCTCCGACCAGCCCCAAAATCGGCCCCAGGTATTTTTTCTTCCACTTAAGATTCATTTTACTACCTCCATGGAATAAGATCTTTACACTAGTATACCCTAAATCGAAAGTATAGTAAAATTCCCCTCTACGTAGTGGTTTTCCAGGTTTGAACTGACTAGTTTTAGTAGAAAATACCTGTTTTTCAAAAAAAATATTTTGTTTATCATTATTTTTTTATCGTTTTTTTCGATACTTTTTTTATTGACTAATTTTTTTATAAGGAGTATACTATAAGTGAAAAATAAATAAACTTCAAGGAGGCTTGCGATGAAAAACTCAAAAACCTTAAAAAATGTCATTGAAGTCTTGACGGCTTTCATTTACTTCTGTGGCTTTATGACTGTAGCTGCACTGGTCGTCCATCTGCTTTCCCGCATGGGCCTTTTCAAAGATCTCATTCAATCAGGTCGCTTGTCCTTTGATGCGAATGGCATCCCGCTCTTTCCCCAACATCCACAACCTCTCTGGCAGCTGCTCTTCCCACTAGCCTCAAGCGCTATCTATATTTACCTTCTCCTCACCATTCGCAGCTTCCTCCAAAATCTCTACCAAGAAAAGATCTTTTCTCACTCCAACATTAATCTTTGCAACCGAGCTTGGAAGATTCTCTTGGTCTTGTCCTTTATGTCTGGCACACTTGAAACCAGTGGAAATGCTTATCTCCTTCCCTTCACTTTCCAATTTACCTTTAACACAGGGCTTCTCCTTGCCGTTCCAATCGTCTGGGTCTCTGGCAAGATTTTATAGAGAGGGATTGAGATCGCTGAAGAAAATGAGCTAACCATTTAAGGAGGGTGCCATGATTATCGTCAATCTAGATGTCATGCTGGCCAAGCGAAAAATGAAATCCAATGAGCTAGCCGACAAAATCGGCATCACGACTGCCAACCTCTCCATTCTCAAAACCGGCAAGGCCAAAGCCATCCGCTTCACCACCCTTGAAGCCATCTGCAAAGAACTCGACTGCCAGCCAGGAGATATCCTAGAATACCGGCCGGATGAATAGGACATATATTTAAAAATATAATTGGAGACCTTCCTTAGGTGAGGACGGACGGTAGCGAATCCCTTTGGGATTCCATACCTAAGATTTGAGCCTACTGTCTCAAATCTCCCGAAAGTCTGAAATGATACCGTTTCAGACTCTTTTCTCACTGCGGAAGTCTCCATTAACATTCATTACTAATAGGACTCATCTACCATCCTTGTAAAACTCAATGATGGGAACTATATCGTCACAACAAAAGCCCTCCCTTCCAGGAGAGCTTTTTCTTTGTCTATCATTTAGCCAATAATACTTCCATTTGGAACAGATGGATCAACTGTTAAGACTGTTAATTGATCTCCGTGTTCAGCGGAAAGAATCATTCCTTGGCTGACATATTCTTCATCATCTTACGTGGTTTGAGGTTAGCCACGATTTGAAGTTTCTTGCCGACCAATTCTTGTTCATTTGGATAGAATTTCGCGATACCAGAGAGGATTTGGCGGTCTTCGCCATCTCCTGCATCTAGGCGGAAGCGAAGCAATTTGTCTGATCCTTCGACGCGTTCCACTTCTTTGACTTCTGCTACACGGATTTCAACCTTGTCAAAGTCTTCAAATTTGATCTCATCTTTTTCAGACTTGAGTTCTACTTCTTCTGGAATCCATTCTTTTTCTTGTGGTTTGCCTGCGTTCATTTGAGATTGGATGTAGGCAATTTCTTCTTCCATGTCGAGACGTGGGAAGATTGGAGTTCCTTTGGCAACCACTGTGACATTTTCAGGGAAGCCAGCTAGGGTCAAGTTTTCAAGATCGAAGTCCAAGCCCAAACCAAGTTGTTCCATGATGGCATTTGAGGTGTCCATCATGAATGGTTGGATCAAGTGAGCCACGACACGAAGGCTAGCTGCCAAGTGAGCCATGACCGCTGCCAATTGTTCCTTGTCACCATCTTCTTTAGCGAGGACCCAAGGAGCTGTCTCATCGATGTACTTGTTAGTCCGAGAGATGATGTTCCATACGGCTTCCAAAGCGCGTGGGTAATCCACCGCGTTCATTTGCTTGTGGTATTCAGCGATGTTTTCTTCAACTACCTTAGCCAAATCAGCATCAAATGCAGTGACATTTTCGACATAAGTCGGAACTTGACCACCAAAGTATTTGTTGATCATGGCCACCGTCCGGTTGAGGAGGTTCCCAAGGTCATTGGCCAATTCATAGTTGATGCGAGCCACGTAGTCTTCTGGTGTGAAAGTCCCATCTGAACCAACTGGCAAACTGCGCATGAGGTAGTAACGAAGTGGATCCAAGCCGAAGCGTTCCACCAACATTTCTGGGTAGATGACATTCCCTTTAGACTTGGACATCTTGCCGTCTTTCATGACAAACCAACCATGGGCAATCAAACGTTCTGGCAATTTGATATCCAACATCATGAGAAGGATCGGCCAGTAGATAGAGTGGAAACGAAGGATATCTTTTCCAACCATGTGGAAGACGGTTCCGTTCCAGAATTTGTCAAAGTTTTCATGATCTTCTTGACCGTAACCAAGAGCGGTCACATAGTTAAGAAGGGCATCGATCCATACATAGACCACGTGTTTTGGATTAGATGGAACTGGAACTCCCCAGGTAAAGGTGGTCCGAGATACCGCCAAGTCTTCCAAACCTGGCTCAATGAAGTTTTTCAACATTTCATTGAGACGGCCATCTGGCATGATGAAATCAGGTTGTGATTTGAAAAATTCCACCAAACGGTCTTGGTATTTGCTGAGGCGAAGGAAGTAAGATTCTTCAGAAACCCATTCTACTTCGTGGCCTGATGGGGCTACCCCACCGATAACCTTGCCATTCTCATCACGGTAAACCTCAGCCAATTGGCTTTCTGTAAAGAACTCTTCATCAGAGACTGAATACCAACCAGAGTATTCACCAAGGTAAATGTCGTCTTGCGCCAGCAAGCGTTCGAAGACTTGGGCCACCACTTTTTCATGGAAATCGTCTGTTGTACGGATGAATTTATCGTATGAGATATCGAGTAATTGCCAGAGTTCTTTCACTCCAACTGCCATCCCATCTACATAAGCTTGTGGCGTAATCCCAGCTTCTTCTGCTTTTTGCTGGATCTTTTGACCATGCTCATCGAGACCAGTCAGGTAGAAGACATCGTAGTTCATCATGCGTTTGTAACGCGCCAAGACGTCACAGGCAATAGTTGTATAAGCTGAACCAATATGCAATTTACCAGATGGGTAATAGATAGGGGTTGTGATGTAGAATGATTTTGTCATTTTCTTTTCCTTTCAAGGCTAATGAAACCTTATGTAATAACACTTCATTATATCATTTTTAGGAGTCCCTGAAAACCCAAAACCAGCTAGGATCTAAGGAAGGCAAGCAAAAAAGCTGACCGAAGTCAGCTTTTTGTATGGATAACAAATCCCGTTATAATTGCCTCGCTTTTGCGTTTTCAGGCTCGGGATAAAAATATCCACTGGATAAGCCTCGCTTTTGCGTTTTCAGGCTCGGGATAAAAATATCCACTGGATATTTTTATTTTCCAAGATAGTATTCTTTTACAACGTTCAATTTTTCGTCAAATTCGAATACCAATGGTGGGAAGTTAGGGATTTCCACATCCATGATTTCGTCGTCTGACAATTGTTTGATGTGTTTTACAAGGGCACGGATTGAGTTACCGTGTGCTCCTACGAATACGTTTTTACCGTCTTTAAGAGCTGGAGCGATTTTATCTTCCCAGAATGGAAGGGCACGTTCCAAAGTCACTTTCAAGTTTTCAGCATCTGGAATCACTGAATCGTCAAGTGAAGCGTAACGACGGTCAGTGTGTGCTGAGTGTTCATCATCACGGTCCATTGCAGGAGGCAATACATCGTAAGAACGACGCCAGATGTGAACTTGTTCATCACCAAATTGTTCAGCAGCTTCTGCTTTATTTTTTACCAGTCAAACCACCGTAGTGACGTTCGTTCAAACGCCATGATTTTTTTCAACTGGAACCCACAATTGGTCAGAAGCTTCAAGAGCCAAGTTAGTAGTTTTGATCGCACGTTTCAATACTGAAGTGTAAGCTTGGTCAAATTCGATACCAGCTTCTTTGATCAATTTACCAGCGTCGATCGCTTGTTGTGTACCTTTTTCAGACAAATCAACATCAGCCCAACCAGTGAAAAGGTTAGCTTTGTTCCATTCAGACTCACCGTGGCGAGCAAAAACCAATTTTACCATTAGATGGATCTCCTTTTTATTCTCCGAGGTTTCCCCCGTTTATCTATTTTATTCTACTAGATTTTCAGTAAAAAATCTAGTGGCGACCATAGAAAAGTGCAATTTCTCACAAAAAAGAGCCTGACGGCTCTAATGGAATGTCTTTATCATTGTTTTTGACAGTCGGGGCAAATACCATAGACCGTCATCTGGGTCTTGGTGATCTGGTAACCACTTTGACTGGCTGCTTCTTCGCGAAGATCTGGTACTTCAATGTCCACATCTGCGATACGACCACATTTTTCACACACCACATTCAAATGGTCATGCCCCATGAAATCAAAATAGGTCGTGGTATCATTGCGAACCTTAATCTCAGAAACGACACCCTCATCAATCAAAACCTTGATATTGTTGTAGACAGTTGCTAAACTCATGCTTGGAAACTGAGGCAATAAATCGCGATAGATCTTCTCGGCGCTTGGATGTTCATGACTTGCCACTAAATAGGAAAGAACTGCTCTGCGGGTATCAGTAATCCGAATGCCCTTAGCACGCAAATTTTGCAAGACTTCTTCCACGCGCTCTTGTTCATGATGACGCAATGCGTTCACTATGTTTCCCCCTTTCCAATATGATTTAATCGATTCGTTACTCCTATTATAGCATGTTTCAAAATAAATCACTATTTAGAATGCTTTTAATTAAAAAAAATGTCCGGGGGACATTTTTTTCACGAGCCTGAAAACGAAAAAGCGAGTTTATGTCCAGTGGACATTGATTCACGAGCCTGAAAATGGAAAAGCGAGTTTATGTCCAGTGAACATTGATTCACGAGCTTGAAAATGGAAAAGCGAGTTTATGTCCAGTGAACATTGATTCACGAGCTTGAAATAGATTCATCTACTCTCAGCCGATCCAACTGGTCATCCAGCGTACGGTTCCTAGGATCATCTTAACCACGAGGATCATAAAGCAAAATTCCAGTACAAACCACAGCCCTTTCAGTAGATAGAAAATAGGCCAGATAAACAACAAGGCAAAGAGTCCTAAAATGAATCGCATGGTCTTTTCTCTCTCTTTTTTTTCCTATTATATCCTTATCCTATAGAGCTGTCCAACAAAAAAACCACCCTAGAAATCTAGGATGGCTTTTCAAAATGCAATTATTTAACTGCTTCTTTAAGAGCTTTACCAGCTTTGAACGCTGGAACTTTAGAAGCTGCGATTTCAATTTCTTTACCAGTTTGTGGGTTGCGACCTTTACGAGCTGCACGTTCACGAACTTCGAAGTTACCAAAACCGATCAATTGAACTTTTTCACCTTTTGAAAGGTATTCTGAAACTGCGGCAAATACAGCGTCAACTGCTGCTGCTGAATCTTTCTTAGTCAATTCTGTAGCTTCTGCCACTTTTGCGATCAAATCTTGTTTGTTAGCCATTTAACAAATCCTCCAATATTTTTAGGCTTCATGCCTTAACAGTATTATCATATCTAAAAAAAACCTTTAGGTCAAGTACTAAACCTGTTTTTTCGAACTTTTATTAGAGCTTATTGGTAGCGTACCAAAACCGCAAATGCATTCTCCCCTGTATGGGTTTGAATAATTGAGCCGGTTTCTAAAACAGGGATTGCTTTTTCAACGAGTGATTGCAACTGAGCCTTCATTTCATTGGCCCACTCCGGTGTTCCTGCATAAGAAATCCCGATCTCAGCCACCTTGCTGTGGGATAGTTTCTCTACCAATTCATCCAACCATTTCTTAAAGGTCTTGTTTCCACGTCCCTTGACGATTGGTTCTAATTGATGGTCCTTCATTTCCATCACCACACGGATGTTAAGAAGCGAGCTCAAAAGTCCGGTAACACGGCCAATCCGACCACCTTTAACTAGATTTTCCAAGGTAGATACGCCGATATACAACTCTGTCTTTTCTTTGACTTCTTCAATACGAGCTAAAATGGTGTCTAGATCTGCTCCTTCTTTGGCCAACTTAGCTGCCTCAACCACCTGGAACTTCATAGCTTGGTCTGTGAAACCACTATCAATCACGGTCACATCTGCTCCTGACAAGGTTGCCCCTTGGCGAGCTGCCTCTACTGTTCCTGACAAGGCATGGGACATGTGAATCGAAACGATATGAGATCCATCCAGTGCTAAGTCTTCATAAATCTCCGCAAAGACTCCAACAGGTGGTTGGCTGGTCTTTGGAAGATTTTTGCTAGATTGCATTAAGCGCAAGAAGTCCCCTTCACCCAACTCACTGTCAGAGTAAAGAACTCCATCCACCATAACAGAAAGTGGCACAATGGTGATGCCATATTCTTTAACTACTTCAGGCTCAATTGTAATAGATGAGTCTGTAACTATTTTAATATTTGCCATATATTTCTATACTCTTCCTAAGAATGTTTTGCTTTCATTATATCAAAAAACACGGGGTTTTGCAGTGAAAGATATCCATTCCTGCTTCCTCAGTCGTCTGCGGCAGAAAAACCTGTATTATGAAGGACATGGTCATGGACAATGCCTTGATCATCCAAGAGCAATCCATGGAGGACTCCACCATAGACAGCGCCCCCATCGACGCCCATCTTCTGATCTGAAATCCAAAGATTTTCGGTACCGACCGGCTCATTGAGCAGTCCATAGACCGGTGTATGGCCAAAGACGATCCATTTGCCTGTATGATTCTCCGCTTCATGGAATGGTTTTCGGATCCAGACTTTTTGGTAATCACTGGTTTCCCGCCAATTTTCAAGGGTTAGATCCACACCAGCATGGACAAAATAATAGGTCTCTGTCTCGTAGTCAAAAGGCAAACTACGGATGAAGGCCACCAAGTCAGGAACGGCATTTCTACTGCTTGCGCATCCGCAATGCCATCTACAGGAGCATCGAGTGGCCGTCCTAACAAAGAGTTGATGGTCGTATCGCCACCATTTCTTCGGTAGTGATCATAACGCTCTTCTGGATTGTCCAACCAAGCTAAAAACATGTACTCGTGATTCCCGGAAAGGCAAACAGCTCCGTGATGGTCTACATAGTCTTTTACGATTTCAATCGATCGTTTGCTGCTTTCGCCTCGATCCATCAAATCCCCTAAAAAGACCAATTGAGCTTTTCCATCCCACTCTGTCATGAGCTCTTCTAGCATTTGTGCTTTTCCGTGAATATCTCCGACTACAAAGTATGTTGACATTGTTTCAAACCTTCTTTCTCTTAACGCTTGAGAAGTTGCTCTGCTTGTTGACGGGCAGCTTCCGTTAGATCCTCTCCTGCGAGCATCTTGGCAATTTCTTCGATTCGTTCTTCTCTATTGAGCAAGCGCACTGTAGATACCGTTGAGTGTTCATCACTGATTTTCTCAATATAGAATTGATAATCTGCTGCAGCGATGACTTGAGGCAGGTGAGAAATGGCAAGCACTTGGCCATTTTGACCAATCTTATGAATTTTCGCTGCGATGGCTTGAGCCACGCGCCCAGAGACTCCTGTATCCACCTCGTCAAAGACAATACTGGTTTTTCCTTCTTTTCGAGAAAAAGCCGACTTAATGGCCAACATCAAGCGTGACAATTCTCCGCCGGATGCTACCTTGACAAGGGGTTTAAAGTCCTCACCTGGGTTGGTCGAAATATAAAATTCGACAGCTTCATTTCCCTCACGATTAAACTTAGCCTTGCTAAAACGTACTTGGAAACGCGCCTTGTCCATGTAGAGATCTGCCAATTCTTGCTGGATTTCATTTCCAAAGCTTGGGCCAGGGCATGCCGCTGATCACTCAAATCTTGAGCCAAGGTGACCAAACTCTTTTCCAGACGTTTGAGTTCTTTTTCCAAGTCCTCAGACGAGAGGTCACTTCCGGTGAGGAGGTTATATTCTTTGGTGATTTGTGCCAGGTACTCCAAGACGTCCTTGACTTGGCCACCATACTTGCGCGTGATGGAGTGGATCAAATCCAAACGCGATTCCACCTGCATGAGGCGATTACCATCAAACTCCAGACCATCGACCACATCTTCTAAGCGCTTGGTAATGTCCTCGAGGGCATAGAAGGTTTCCGATAACTGGCTTGAGAGCTCTTTGTAGCTCGGATCATATTCTTCAATGCTTTCCAGATCATTCATGGCTGAGCGAACATTGGAGAGGCTCGAAAATTCTTCTGCATCCAGCATAGTATAGGCGTTGGTTAGGGTATCTGCAATCCTCTTGTGATTGAGCAGGCGTTGGCGTTCTTGCTCCAAACGCACGTCCTCATCCACTTCCAAGGCAGCTGCCTCAATCTCTGCAATCTGAAACTCCAACATCTCAATACGGGCCTTGTTTTCCTGCTGGTTGCGCTGGAGTTCCACCACTTGTTTGCGCAGGCGTTTGTAGTCTTCAAAAGTCTGACGATAAGCGTCTTTGGTTTGGAAAAAGGTTGCATCTCCAAATTCATCCAGCATAGCGATATGCAATTGGGGCCGCATAAGTTCTTCCTGATCATGCTGGCCATGGATGTCCACCAAATGTTGCCCGACTGCCTTTAAGACAGATAAATTCACCATCTGACCATTGATCCGGCTGACACTTCGTCCATTTTGCAGGATCTCTCGGCGAATGATCAATTCATCGGTCCACTCTAGTCCTTGTTCTTCAAAGAGAGCCGTCAAGTGGCGATTGCTCTCAACGGTGAAGAGACCTTCGATTTCTGCTTTTGGGGCTCCGTGTCGAATGACATCGGTCGTTGCACGACTTCCCAGCATCATGTTCATGGCATCGATGATGATGGATTTACCAGCACCCGTTTCCCCTGTCAGTACCGTCATTCCCTTTTTCAAAAATTTAAGGAAATCTCTTCGATAATGGCAAAGTTCTTAATCGAAATTTCTAATAGCATAGGCTCTTACCACCCAAAGATTGATTTGAGGATATTCTCTGCTTCTGGAGCTGAATAGGCGATCAGCAAGATTGTATCATCATCTGCAACAATACTAAAGATATGATCCTTATAAATCTCTCGTAAGCGACGTTTGACTAAAGGAGCCGTACCTGGAACCATGGTGAAATTGACATATTCTCCCATCCGACGATGAGACAAGATATTGCTTTCGATCATCCCGATCCCTTGGTGGTGCTTACGTGGCAATTCATAGACATAGGTCATGTCTTTAGAGGGCGTTTTACGATGCCCAATTCTTTGATATCCCGTGACACTGTCGCTTGGGTTGCTGAGATGCCTTCTTCTTTCAAATGTTCGACGATCTCTTCTTGCGTCCCCACTTCATGATCGCGAATGAAGCGGCGAATTTTTTCTAATCTAATATTCTTACTCTTCATGTTTAAATTCCTTGTGTGCCAGCTCTACAACAGCCACCAGCTGCTCTGTAGTTGGCTTTGTTTTCTCTTCTTTTTTTTCTAGATACATCAAAAATTCGATGTTGCCATGGCCTCCTTGAATAGGGGAATAATCCACTCCCTTTACCGCAAAGCCATGTGTTCCTGCAAAAGCAGCGACCTTTTCAAGAACTGCTAAATGAATCTTAGGATCCTTAATAATCCCATTTTTCCCGATCTGTTCGCGTCCTGCCTCAAACTGAGGTTTGACCAAGGCCACGACTTGTCCATTTTCTGCCAAAATCCGGTGAAGGGCTGGCAGAATCAAGTCCAAGGAAATAAAGCTGACATCGATACTCGCAAAGCTCGGTGTCGCTTCAAAATCATCTGGCTCGGCATAGCGGAAATTGAACTGTTCCATCGAGACTACCCGAGGGTCATTGCGCAATTTCCAAGCCAACTGATTGGTGCCGACATCCACCGAAAAGACCTGGCTGGCTCCATTTTGCAGCATGACATCTGTAAAGCCACCTGTAGAAGCTCCAATATCAATCGCAATTTTATCCTCTACAGATAAACCGAATTGGTTCAGGGCTTTTTCTAATTTAAGACCGCCCCGGCTGACATATTTGAGCTTTTCGCCCTTTAATTTCAACTCGGTTGCTTCATCAATTTTTTCACCCGGTTTATCGAAGCGCTCACCATTGATAACGGCAACGACAAGACCTGCCATCACCCCTCTTTTGGCTTGTTCGCGGGTATCAAATAGGCCTTGTTTATAGGCTAATACATCCACTCTTTCCTTAGCCATCTATTCGTAATCCTTCTATTAATTTCTTGATCGCTCGCGGATCAAAGTCACAAGCACTTGTAATCTGATCCAACAAATCCTCGCAAGCGTCTAATTCACTTGTCAGCAAAGCTTTTGATTCTTCCAATCCCAACAGGGCTGGATAGGTCGCTTTCAGCTACTAAGTCCTTTTGAGGGGTCTTCCCCAAAGCTTCAAAATCAGCTACCAAATCCAAAATATCATCCCGCACTTGAAAAGCCAGGCCTAATTTTTTACCGATTTTTTCTAAGAGCTGAGCAATGTCTGCTTGCAAGTCTAAAATCAAACCAGCTGCGATGAAAGGATAGGCAAGGAGGCGTCCTGTCTTATTGGCATGGATGGTCTGCAATTCTGCTAGCGTGAGCTGTTTGTGCTCTCCTTCCATATCAAGGACTTGGCCAGCTACCATTCCACGACTACCGGAAGCATCTGACAATTCAAGAATCAAGGAGACTTTGACCGCATCAGGAAGGGCACTCGCAGCTATCATCCCAAAGGGATCGAGAAAAAGCGCATCCCCTGCTAAAATCGCCAGGTCTTCTCCGAATTTCTTATGATTGGTCAATTGCCCCCGACGGTAATCGTCATTGTCCATGGCTGGCAGATCATCGTGAATAAGGCTTCCTGTGTGGATCATCTCCAAAGCCCCTGCCACTTGAAAATGAGCCTCTGTCACTTCCTGTCCAAAGGCCTCTAACAATTCTAGAAGGAGCAATGGGCGCAGGCGTTTCCCACCTGCCTGGATCGAATAAAGGACCGACTCCACTAAATGGGGGGCAACGGCTTTCTTCTCATAAAAAGAGCGAACCGCTTGCTCTACTCTATTTCGTTTTTCTTCTTGTCTCATGCTAGATCCGCTTCAGTACCATCTGCTTGCATGACCTTGACCAAGGTTTTCTCTGCTTGATCCAAGGTATCTTGCAATTCTTTTGACAACTTCATTCCTTTTTGGAATTCTGTAATGGCTTCTTCAAGAGCCACATCTCCACTCTCCAATTTTTGGACGATGGCTTCCAAATCTGCTAAATTTTCTTCAAATTTCTTTTCTTTCGACATGTTTTACCTCTACTTCTAACTGGCCATCTCTCATGATGAGTGATAGCGGGTCCCCTTCTGTTACTTTCGCAACCGAATCTAGAACCTGATCGTCTTGCTTAACCATGGCATAGCCACGCGCAATAATCCGACTCGTATCGAGCATCAAGAGAGCTTCTGATAAGCCTTGCACCTTGATTTTTTGCTCTTTTAAAACTTGTTCCATTCGGTTGGTTAAGATTCTCTTATCTTGTAGCAGGCGGTCCTGGTAGCGCTCGATGCGATGCAAAGGAGACATGGCCTCTAAGCGATGACGCAAACCTTGCAGTTGATTGGCCCCTTGTCCATAAGCATCACGCATTCCTTGTTTCAATCGCAATTGCAACTGGTCAATCTTTTGCAGGTAGCCATCATAGAGTCTTTCAGGCTGTCTAAAAATAACCGATTGGCTTAATTTGGCCAAGCGTTCACGATTATAGGCCAAGCGATTGGACATAGCTGTTGCCATGCGATTTTCCTGCTTTTGTAAATGGGACAAGAGATCCAACTTCGTTACTGGAGTGGCCAATTCAGCAGCGGCTGTCGGAGTAGCGGCTCGTCGGTCTGCTACAAAATCGGCTAGAGTCGTATCTGTCTCATGTCCAACACTGGAGATAATCGGAATCCGCGATTCAAAAATGGCTCGCACCACTGCTTCTTCATTAAAGGCCCAGAGATCTTCAATTGAGCCACCCCCACGACCGATAATCAAAACATCCAAATCATTCCGTTGGTTAGCCCTTTGAATATTAGCAACCACCTCACTAGATGCGCCTTCCCCCTGAACCTTGGTCGGGTAGAGCACAATCTCTACACCAGGGAAGCGTCGGCTCACCGTTGTAATAATATCGCGGATCACGGCCCCACTTTGACTGGTGATGACCCCGATCTTTCTTGGAAATTGTGGCAGAGCTTGCTTCCACCGATCCTGAAAGAGCCCTTCTTCGGTCAACTTTTTCTTGAGTTGCTCAAATTGGATGGCCAAGGCCCCTACCCCATCTGGCTCAGCCTTTTCAATGACAATGGAATAACTGCCACTTGGCTCATAGAGCTGAATGCGACCGATGACGTTGATCTTCATGCCTTCTTCTAGCTCAAAACCAAAGCTTCGATAAACCCCAGCCCAGACCGTTGCCTGAATAACCGCTTTTTCATCCTTTAATGAAAAATACTGGTGGTTGGGACGTTTTCGGAAATTGGAGACCTGCCCTGTCAGATAAACCCTTTCCAAATAGGGATCCTTATCAAATTTTAATTTCAAATATTTGGTCAAACTTGATACGGATAAATAGTTGGACATAGGAACTCCTTTCTGCAGAATATGATCAAGTTTAATTATACCAAAAAACACCAAAAAAGGCTGGCAGACAAAGCGAAATCATGAATTTCCTTTCTCTACAAGCCTCATTTTATTCAAGTTGCTCTCTATTTGTCTGTTTGACACCAGCATCCTTATTTTTCACACTTCTCTAACCGTTCAATAAAGGAGCTAAGAAGCGCTTGGGGTTCCCCTTCATTTGGATAGGCATAGCTAATATAGAAGACTGTTTTTTCCTCTTCAACCAGCGGAATTTTGACAACATTTGGATATTCTGGAAAGAGAGTCAGATCGGTCATGAGACCAATTCCCAAATTTTCTTCAATGAAACTCAAGACCAAGTTGGAATCGGTCAAGACAACAGTAGACTGGGCCAAATCATCAAAGCGAGCATTCAAGCGTTTAAAAGCCGTCATGTGCACATGATGCTCATCTAACAGAATGAAGGTCTCCTCTAACACCTCTTTAAAAGAAATTTCCTTGCGATCTGCTAGTGGATGATCCTTTGAAACAATCACAAAAAATTCTTTTTTATACAGGAGCTGACTGGTCAAATGCGCGTGCGAAATGGGCTCTAAGCTTCCCAATAGACTAAAATCTAAATCTCCACACACCAATAAACGCATCAAATCCCTGGAACCTAATTGCACCAATTGTGATTGACGAAAAATCTCAAGCTCTTCATCATGCGTCCCAAATTTTTTCATGATATCGCTGGTGATCAATGGCGGTAGTCCAATGCGCAACAGATTCTTTTTACTTCGTTCAACAGCTTTTTCTGTCTTTTCAATTTCGATCAAAACTTCTCGCGCATGATTGGCTAAAACCTTCCCCGGCTGAGTTAGGTGCAAAACACGATTAGAAGACGATTTTTCTACCAACTGACAAGCATAGTGATCCTCCAAACGCTTGATGGCATAGGTCACAGTCGGTTGACTCACTTGAAAATAATGCGCCACATCAGTATAAGACTTTAATTTCGACAGTTGATAAAAATATTCCAAGTCTCGGATATTCATCTCTATCCCTCTATTTCTACAATTTCCATTTCCTTCATTCTAACACAAAACTCTTACTTATAAAAATTTTTTTATAAGGACAAGGGAAGTTGACTATAAGAATTACAGAAGACTATAATGGCTTGCGTGAGAAAAAATCTTACAGATAAATTATTTATGAGGAGTATTTCGCAATGAAATCACATGAAATTTTAAACAATCCTTTCTTGAATAAAGGAACTGCTTTCACAATGGAAGAACGTAAAGAACTTGGCCTGATTGGTCTTCTTCCTCCATATGTTCAAACCATCGAAGAACAAGCTGAACAAGCTTACCAACATTTCTTGCGCAAACCATCAGACCTTGAAAAACGTCTTTTCTTGATGGAAATTTTCAATACAAACCGTACTCTTTTCTACTACCTCTTTAACCAACACATCGTTGAGTTCAACCCAATCGTCTATGATCCAGTGATCGCAGACACCATTGAACAATATTCTGAACTCTTTGTAGACCCACAATATGCCGCTTACCTTGATATTAATCACCCAGAAATATCGAAGAAACGTTGAAAAATGCAGCTGGCGATCGCGATATCCGCTTGATCGTTGCAACTGATGCAGAAGGAATCCTTGGGATCGGTGACTGGGGTGTCCAAGGGGTTGACATCTCTGTCGGAAAACTCATGGTCTACACTGCTGCTGCAGGCATTGATCCAGCTTGCGTTATGCCTCTTGTCATCGATGCTGGTACCAACCGTGAAGAATTGTTGAACAATCCAATGTATCTGGGGAACCGTCATGAACGTGTTCGTGGTGAAAAATACGATGCCTTTATCGATCAATTCGTTCAAACAGCTGGAAAACTTTTCCCTAAATTGTACCTTCACTGGGAAGACTTTGGTCGTTCAAATGCGGCTGATATCTTGAACCGTTACAAGAAAGAAATCCCAACTTTCAACGATGATATTCAAGGAACTGGGATCGTTGTCTTGGGTGGAATCTTTGGAGCTATGGATATCACTGGTGAAAAATTGACAGACCAAGTTTACCTTTGCTATGGTGGTGGTTCTGCTGGTGCTGGTATTGCAGACCGCGTTCACGCTGAAATGGTGGCTGAAGGACTTTCCCCAGAAGAAGCTTACAAACGTTTCTTCATGATCGATAAACAAGGTCTTTTGTTTGATGATATGGAAGATTTGACGCCAGCTCAAAAACCATTTGCTAAAAAACGTTCTGACTTCGAAGGTAAAGGCGATATGACCAATCTTCTTGAAGTGATCAAAACAGTAAAACCAACGATCTTGGTCGGAACTTCTACAAACCCAGGTGCCTTCACTAAAGAAGTAGTTGAAGCCATGTGTGAAAACACTGAACGCCCAGTTATCTTCCCAATTTCTAACCCAACCAAGAAATTGGAAGCAACAGCCCAACAAGTCATCGAATGGTCAGACGGTAAAGCCTTTGTCGCTACCGGTGTCCCTTCAGGAACCATCAGCTACAAAGGTGTGGACTACGAAATCGGTCAAGCCAATAACGCTTTGATCTACCCAGGTCTTGGCCTTGGTATGTTGGCATCTGAAGCCAAATTGTTGACAGATGAAATGATTGGGGCAGCTGCTCACTCATTGTCAGGTATTGTCAATCCAGGTCAACCAGGTGCGCCAGTCCTTCCACCATTCCAATATGTAGCTGACGTGTCTATCAAGGTAGCAGAAGCTGTTGCCAAGAAAGCTCAAGAACAAGGGCTTGCACAAGCTAAAGAAACAGATATGGCCAAAGCTGTACGTGACCTTAAATGGTATCCTAAATACTAATAAGGAGCTGACTGAACAACCATGAAAAAATTGAATGAAATCAACATTTCCGGTGTCAGTCTTCCTCTATATGCATTCATCGTCATCGTTCTTGCGGTGACGATTGCTATGGGGAAACTCCCACTCAATATGCTTGGACTAACCCTCCTTTTGGTCGTCATGGGGCACCTTTTCTACTTTATCGGTGAGAAACTTCCAATTATGAATTCTTACCTAGGTGGTGGATCCGTCTTCACCCTATTAGGAGCTACTCTTCTAGCGACCTTCCATGTTATTCCAGCAAATATTATCACAGCCACCAAAGGCTTTTTGGGAGATTCCTTTGGCTTTCTTGATTTTTATATCGCAGCCTTGATTTGTGGGGCTATTCTAGGGATGAATCGCAATCTCTTGGTAAAAGCTTCCGCTCGCTTTATTCCTGTTTCCTTGGTCACCATGGTCGTTGGTGCTCTCTCTGTTGGGATCGTTGGAAGCCTTTGGGACAAGGATTTGGACATTCAATTCTCTATGTTTCCTTCCCACAAATGGTCGGAGGAATGGGAGCTGGCATCCTGCCTCTTTCAAAGATCTACGCTGCCAATCTCCACGGAAGCCAAGCAGCTATCTTCTCTCAATTGGCACCCGCTACCACACTTGGTAATATCCTTGCCATCATTGGAGCTGTTTTGATCGTCAAAGTCTTTGCAGACAGTCCTTACAATGGTCACGGTGTCTTGATCCCCGTCAATAAAGATGAATTGAAGAAAGAAAAACTCACCCTTGATCCGACCCAAATCGGAGTTGGAATGATGTTTGCCTTTAGTATTTTTCTTCTCGGGGTCATCTGCAATGCCTTTGTTCCAAAAATCCACAGTTATGCCTTCATGATTATCATCGTCTTTATCCTAAAAGCTTTCAATGCTGTCCCAAAACCTTTGGAAAACTGTGTGGTCATGTTCAACCAAGTCATTATGACCAACCTTACCCATGCAGTCCTAGCTGGGATCGGTCTTTCCTTGATTGACCTTTCAACTCTAGCGAAGGCGATGACCTGGCAATTCATTCTCCTAAGCTTGACATCTGTTCTAGCTATGGGGCTTGCTTCTGCTTTGATCGGAAAACTGGTTGGATTGTATCCAGTCGAGACTGCTATCGGATCTGGTATGATCAATAACTCTATGGGAGGAACCGGAAATATCGCTGTTCTCTCCGCATCCGATCGCATGGAAATGATCGCCTTCGCCCAAATGGCCAACCGACTCAGCGGGGCTATCATCCTCATTCTCGGAGGGCTCCTCGCTTCCATTCTCTCCTAAAGAATAAAAGACAAGTCACAGGACTTGTCTTTTATTCTTTAGGAGGCTATTACTTTCCTATTTTTGATAGGTTTTTACGACCCAATCAACCCCTTCATCTGCCGTGAGAGTATAGACGGGATTCTCAGTCGTTTCATAAAAGGTCATCGAGAGAGTTTTACCATCCACGAATACTTCGATTGAGTTGGTATCGCGAATGATCGAAATGATGATCCTTTTCAGCATCCAACTGAATCCATCTCGATTGAAATGCTGGATTTTCTTTTCCAGTAATGAGGTGCCCAAATTGGTCTCGACTTAAGCTAAAGCGTTTTTGAGAGGCGTCGTAAACCAATTGCAAGACACTATCAGGATCAGTTTCATCACCATATCCAAGGATAAAGGAGCGACCCGGTTTGGCATCTAGTTCAAACAAGGTTTGTTTCCCTCTAGCTGGGATCGTGATTTGATTGCCCTTAACAATGGTTTCTGACGCATGTTCTACAAGAAAGTGTTCTTTCACTGACTCAGGTAACTCTTGAACCAATCGTCCGTCTTTCAAGGACATTTTTCTTGGAAGAGTCATACTACCTGCCCACCCATGAGCTAAATCATGACTGGGGATAGACCGGTGCCACATTTGCATCCAGGCAACCATGTAACGTTCGCCATTTGGTCCTTGACAAGTTTGAGGAGCATAGAAATCCAAACCACCATCCAATTCATCATAGGAATCGACATGAAAGCGCCCTGTTTCCCAATTCATGTCACCGATAAAGGCAACCGTCGAATTTAAATTCCAGTATTTTTCTTGCTGCCTTTCCATTTCAATAGGAGACAAGATTAAGACCCATTTGCCATCTAAAGGGAAGAAATCAGGACACTCCCACATAATTCCTTGCCCTTTTTCACCTTCTAAAAGAACCGATGTAAAGGTCCAATCTACTAGATTACTTGATGCAAATAGGAGAATTTGACCTCTGTCATCCGGTGTCTTAGAAGCAACGACAGCATAATAGTTTCCTTGATATTCAAATACTTTAGGATCACGAAAATCTGCAATATCTGCGATCCCCTCAATATGTTGAGCATGGATCACTGGATTAGTAGGCAATTTTTCAAAGGTAATGCCATCTGTTGACACCGCAAGACACTGAGTCTCTTCCCGCTTTTGCTCATCATCTACATGACCAGTATAAAGCAAATAGAGCTTGTCATCTTTCACAATAGCACTACCCGAGAAACAACCATCCTTATCATAGCTTTCACTTGGCGCTAATGCTACTGGCAGTTCTTCCCAATGGAGAAGATCTTTTGATTTGGCATGCCCCCAATGCATGGGCCCCCAAACACTATCATAGGGATAGAATTGGTAAAACAAATGGTATTCCCCACGGAAATAAACAAAGCCATTTGGATCGTTCATCCAGCCGATTGGAGGTAGCAAATGAAATGCCCCTCGATATTGCTGGTCAACCTTCTCCCTGTTTTCATCGATATACTGATTTGCTTTCCGAATGCTTTCCTTCATACTGATCACCTACTTAATACCTGTACCAGATCCACCTAGACCTTGAATAATATATTTTTGTGCTACGATATATACTAGAATAAGTGGAATTGTAGAAATTGTCAAAACAGCCATTACTTGATTGATATAAACTGGTTGAGTTGTATTAATGGTTGTAATCGCCACCTGCATTGAAAATTTTGACGAATCGGTTAAAACCATCAACGGCCAGATATAATCATTCCAACTAGAAATAAAGGAAAGAACACCTACTGTTGCAACTGCTGGTTTCGACATCGGCAACATAATCTTGAAAAAGATCCGCAGGATACTTGCACCATCTATTTTTGCAGATTCGATAATTTCTTCTGGAATGGCAATAAAGAAATTCCGGAAAAGATAGATATTAAAGACACTAGCTAATCCTGGGATAATTACTGCTAAACGATTATTGACTAATCCGAGTGAATTAATAATTGTAAATTGAGGAATCAACACTGTTTCCATCGGAATGATTAACAAGGCCAATAAAAAGCCAAACAGAATTTTTTTACCTGTAAAATTAATTTTTGCAAATGCAAATCCCGCTAAGGCATTTACTATAATAGACCCAAGTGCAAATGTTCCTGCATAAAAAATACTGTTCCCTAAGTATGTCAGAATACTAAAACGGGCAAGAACTTCTTGGTAAGGTTTAAACCAATCAGCTGGATTAAAACTAGGTAAGAAAGCTTTCCAACTTGTTAAATTCTTATACACATCTGCTTCTGGCTTCATTGCTGAAACCACCATCCAGATCATAGGAAATAAAAAGAGGCCTGCTAATAGAATTAATAAAACATATTCTAAAATAGTAGTCGGTTTTAAACGTTTCATCCTAATCATCCTCCTTCAAAACTCGCCGTTGTACAAGACTAATCATACCAATCAATGTTGTAAATACTAGGGCAATTGAACTTGAGTAGCCAACGAGACGGTCAGTGAAACCTTGTTGGTAAATATAATATACCATAGTGATTGTTGAGTTCAATGGACCACCTTGAGTCATGACCATTGGTTGTACAATCAATTTAAATGCTGAAATCAATGTCGTCAAGAGTACAAATAAGGCAGTTGGTTTCAATAAAGGCATCGTGATGTATCTAAATTGAGCCCATTTTGAAAATCCATCCAACTCTGCTGCCTCATAAATATCTTGTGGAATATTTTGCATTCCTCCAAGGAATAACAACATTTGATAACCTGCACCCTGCCATGCAGAAACAAATACAATTGCATACATGGCCTGTTTTGGACTTGTCAAAAATGGTTGTGAAGAAATACCAATTTTATTTAGTAGAGCATTGAGCAAACCATTATTTGGATTTAACAAGTATAACCAGAGGATAGAGATAACGACAAGAGACATCACAACAGGAGCAAAAAATGCTACCTTAAAGAACATATTTCCTTTACGTTTCTTATTAACAATTAAGGCCATCCCGAGAGCCGCACCAAGTTGCACTGGAATAATCCAAACTACAAATTTCAAGGTATTCAAAAAGCTTTTTATAAAGATTGGATCTTGTGCTAAGCGCATGAAATTTTGTAGTCCTACAAATTTTCTATCCTCAGGCGTTAATAGATAATAATCTGTAAAGGCATAATAGATCACCATACCAACAGGTATCACTAAAAAGATGAAAAGTAATATTAAAGCTGGAGCTAAAAAGCTATAGCCCATAATATTTTCTTTAAGGCGTTCTTTCTTTTTTGTTTCGACTTTATTTTTTTCGCTCATTGTTCGTCTCCTAAGATGAAACTATTAAATAAAATAAGGTGGAAGGTACATTCCATAACTTACCTTCCACCTTTTTGAATGTCAACTATTTATTTAAAGATTGGTCGATTGCTGTTTGCATTTCTTTCGCACGAGCATCTAATACTTTTTGTACATCTGGATTATCTTTATAATAGCTGATATCTTGCATTGCTTGTTGGAAAGCACGTGAAACTTGTGGATAAGCTACTACAACTGGACGAGCATGAGCTGTTTTAGCATTTTGTTCCATCAAGAAACGCATTGGCTCAGATACTTTGTCCTTAATATTTTTAATTGTTGATTTTCTGATTGGAAGAACACTGTTACCTAAGCTTAGAATTTCACTAGATTCAGTATTTGTAGCAAACTTAACAAATTCAGCGGCTGCTTCTTTTTTATCAGATTTTGTTGTAACGGCTAATTGCCAACTACCTGAAGGTGATACCAATTTCTTCGTTTTATCTGAAACTGGATAAGGAAGAATACCAAAATCGATATCTTTGTAATTTGTTTGTAAGTCCGCAATCGTCCAAGAACCGCTCAGAACCATAGGATATTCACCGGTTTCAAAACCTTTTTCAACAGGACTAACTGTCGTATATCCATCCTTCACAAGATCTTGAATAAATTGAACAGCTTCAACACTTTCCTTACTATTGAAGTAGCCTTCAGCTTTTGTTCCTTTAGAATTCACAACAGATCCACCATTTGACCAAATGAGAGGCATGTAAGCATATGGTAACATCTCATCATTTGAGTTCAAACGGAAATCAATTGCTGGTTTATTAAAATGATCTTTTAATTTCTTAGCAATGGCATTAAACTCAGACCAAGTCCATGGTTTTTCTAGGGTTGGTAAACTAGCTTCATCAATCCCAGCTTCTTTAAACATTTTCTTATTATAGTAAACACCTACATTGGATTCTGAATAACCAAATGCATAAAATTTACCATCATAAGTTCCCTGTTGTTTAATACTGTCCAGTACATCATCCATATTATCGTCTTTTAGATAATCATCCAAGGGAGCAATCACTTTTGATTTTGCATAGGCTGCAGTATTAGGACCATCTAAGGTAATGACATCTGGTAAACTATTTGTCGTAACAGCGGCGTTAACTTTATCTTCATATCCACCACCACTACCGCTACGTGGAATAAATTCTGTCACAACCTTATATTTCGTTTTCTTTGATTTATTGAAATTATCAACAACTTGTTGCCAAGCTTTTCCCTCAGCAGTCTCATCTGAAAATTGAACCCAGACTTTAATCTCATTTGAAGAACTTGCAGTTTTGGATTTTGATCCCCCACCACATCCTGCAAGCAATCCTAATGATAGTGCTGCAACTACAGATAACTTAATACCTTTACGCATAGCGTCCTCCTTTTTGAAACGTTTCATTTTCGGTTGTATTTTTAACTCAAACTAAAATAGTTGAGTTTTTTGAAACGTTTCATTTTATAGCTAAATTATAACAGCGCTTTCATAATTTGTCAAGCACTTTTTATAATTTTTTTGTAGTGTTCCCTTCAAAGAAATGTACGGGTAAACTAATCACATTCTTTTCTATTTTTTCTTGTCGAATCAATTTGAGTAATAATTCTACTGCCACTTGGGCCATCTGAGCTATTTCTTGAACAATGGTCGAAAGTAAGTACGGTTGATCAAAAGCAGGTCTTAATCCATCAAAACCAATAATTTGATAGTCTTCTAGGGGAGTTTTTCCCATCTCAGTCAAAACTTTTATAACACGTAGAGCCATAAAATCATTTACTGTAAAAATCCCATCAATCTGAGGATGAGCTTCGAAAAAGGACTTGATTTGTCTTTCTGCTTGATCTAACGGTTCTGGCATTTCAAGACTACAGAGTTTTGTATTTTGCTGTTTAGCTTCATCTTTAAATCCTCTACCCCGTTCAGTTGTTTCATTCAGATGTTTGTTCACACCGCTGATATAAGCTAAATTTTGGCAACCGCGTTTGACTAACTCTCGGCAAGCCAGTTGACCACCATGATAATTTTCAGAGGTTACGTAATAGACATTTTCTGAAAAATGACGGTCAATACTAACAAAAGGTAAATTGGATGAGATATACTTATCGATATCGGAGTAGGTGATCCCAATGATCCCATCTACCTTATTTTTTTCTAGTAATTTTATGTACTCTATCTCGTTTTGAGCATCTTTATCTGCATTACAAATCAATAATTTACATTGATTTTTCAATAATTCCTTTTCTACATGATAAGCAAACTCAGAAAAGAATGGATGCCAAATGGTTGGAATGAGTAAAGCGATAATATTACTTCGATTCGTTTTTAAGCCTCTCGCATATTCATCCGGAACATATGATAATTTTTCAATGGCCTGTTGAACCTTCTTCAGGGTAACTTCTTTTATTCCTTGTTCTTTGTTAATAACTCGCGAAACTGTTCCAACACTGACGCCAGCTTCTAAAGCAACATCCTTCATGGTAATTGATTTTTTCTTTTCTTTCATTTTTTCACCTCCTTTTCTTAAATACTAACATGAAAACGTTTCATTTTCAACTAGGAAATTATTTCCCTCATCCATTTGGGGATTTCTTGGCTGATGGTTGTCGGTAGAACCACATAAGCCTCCTTGCTCAAGTCTTCTGCAATGGCTGAATGAAGATAGGTCGCAACCACCACGCGCTCATAGAGACTGACCTGTGGAAATTGACCTGCAAACCTGCGATCATCCCTGCCAAGGTATCCCCCATGCCACCTGTTGCTTGGTAGGGACCACCAACATCTAGCTGATAGCCCTCTTCTTGCCCACTTGTCCAAATGCGGGTGTGGGGTCCTTTTTCTACAATGACAGTCCCTTTAGGAAAACTTTGAACCGCTTCTCGGCTCTTCTCTTCTGTTTGGCTAGCTAGATCAAGTCCTGACAGTTTTTCCCATTCTTTTTGATGAGGCGTAAAGACCAACTGAGCCTTTGGCAATTCAAACTGAGAAGCTACTAAAAGACTAATAGCTCCTCCATCTAATATCAAGACCTGCTGGCTAGAGACTTGCTCAAAAATCATGTGCAAGATTGCTTGGTTTTCTCTTGCTTCCGTTAAGCCCGGTCCTACAAGAATCACGCTGGCTTTTTGGAGCTGCTCACAAAGGAGTTCGTGATCTGCCAAATCAAAACCCATGGCCTCAGGAAGATGGCTATGAAGGGCTGTCAGATTATCAGGATCTGTTGCGACAGTAACCAGCCCCGCACCACTATGAACCGCAGCAAGCGCCACCATAATAATAGCTCCCCCATAGGGGTAAGTCCCCCCAATCAAGAGTAGGCGACCAAAATCGCCCTTATAAGAATTTACTTCTCGCTTTGCAATGACACGTTGGATCTCTTCTTTCTGAATTGTTCTCATACCTTCCTCATTTCTAGCGAAAAAGGAGAAGCCACGACTCCCCCTCCTTCTTTTATTTTCCTCTGAATTCTGCGAAGACTTGCAAGATCTTAGCAGCCACAGCTTGTGGTTGATTTTGTTTGGCTACCAATTGATCATCTGCATAAGGTCGAAGGGCTGGAAAATCACCAATCTGAACTGCATAAAGAGCTTTTTCAAAGAGCTCAATATCATTTTGATCATTGCCAAAAGCCACGAAATTCTCTCCGCAGAGTTCTTCTACTGTTGTCGCTTTATGAGTGTCTGCTGGATTGAGATAGATGCATTTTTCATGCGCATGATAGCGGATATGGGCCTTATCTGTCTTTTCGATCCGCTCGATGATCTCATCCACGAGCTCCTCATGGCCACCCATATAGATCACGACCTTAATCGGATCTGTCAGATCCTCTAACGAACGATACTGGGCTTTCTTGAGGGGATCTACATTAGCAACAAAAGGAATCTTTTCCAAAATCTGTCCGCTATAATCAAAGGTATCATCCACAAAAAATGGTAGATTGTAATGGCGACAAAAGCCAAGGACTTCCCGATACACGTCCTTGTCCAATTGTTCCTCATATACCAATTGCCCCTGACGATAGGCCAATCCACCATTTAAACCAATCACGAGTTGCTGACTCAATGGGTCCCCTAAAAGGCCCAAGCAGTCCCGGTAAGAACGTGCAGAAGCAAAGGCGACTTCATGGCCAAATTCTTCTGCTCTCAATAAGACCTGTTTGATTTCATCATCGATTGTGACACCATCGAATGACAGGGTTCCATCTAAATCAAATACAAACTTCATCTTGTTCACACTTTCATTTTTTTAAGGCACGAACAGCTGCTTCGTAGGTCTGCTCCATCAGCATGGTGACGGTCATAGGCCCAACCCCTCCTGGTACCGGGGTAATATGACTGGCCAAAGGGGCGACGGAGTCAAAATCGACATCCCCACACAATTTGCCATTCTCATCGCGATTCATTCCGACGTCAATGACGACGGCGCCTTCTTTCACGAAGTCTGCTGTTACAAATTTCGCACGACCGATCGCAACAACCAAGATATCTGCTCTTCTAGCAATTTTAGGCAGATGATGGGTCCGGGAATGGGTCAAGGTTACCGTCGCATTTGGCGAGGAGCAACTGCGCCATTGGTTTTCCAACGATATTGGAACGACCAATCACGACTGCTCGCTTCCCTTCTAGATCAATCCCGTACTCTTTAAACATCTCCATGATGCCAGCGGGAGTCGATGGCACCATAATAGGATTTCCAGCCCACAAGCGTCCCATATTCAATGGATGAAAGCCATCCACATCTTTTGTCGGATCAATGGCTAAAAGGACTGCATCCGCATCGATATGCTTAGGCAGTGGCAACTGCACCAAAATCCCATGCCAAAGGGGATCTTGATTGTAGTGTTCGATCACTTCTAATAATTCAGCTTGGCTGATGCTTTCAGGAAGTCGTCTCACTTCACTCCGAAAGCCTGCCGCAATAGCAGAACGCTCTTTATTTCTTACATAGATTTTGCTAGCTGGATTATCTCCTACCACGATGACAACGAGGCCAGGCACAACTCCTGTCTCTTCTTTTAATCGTGCTGTTTTCTCTGCAATCTCACCCTGTAATTTTGTAGCGAGCGCCTTCCCATCAATGAGTGTCGTCATATCAATTCTCTTTCTAGTCAAGTAATGAAAATAGTCCTCTCTATTATAGCAGATTTCAACTCTCAAACCTAACTGTTCCTAATTAGAATTTCTTATAGACGAAAACTATAGCCAGATGGACAAAAAATGAGCTTGAGACCACCCCAAACTCATCCACACAGCTGCTTAGTAAAGCAATTCATAAATTTCCATTGCAATTAAATCAATGCTATCAAATGTATAGGTTTCACGCGCTTCAACATCACGAAGTGTAAAGGTTGAACCTTCTTCTTCATTGTGGTTGTAGGCTACTTCAGCGACAACAACACCGTCACGTTCAAAATTACGTTTCAAGTTTCCACCGTCTTTTGTCATTGTCTCCAAACGGTTAATAATCCGTACTAAATGTGATTCCATTTTATTTCTCCTCTTTACTTTCTACTCTCCTATTTTATCATAAAAGAGAAAGCTCTTCCAATAAAAATTCACATTTTTCCATTGATTTGCTCTTTCTTCAATCCTTAGCGACATTCCGTAGCAAATTCTTGCAAACTTCTAGAATACTGATATAATGAAACTATAAATCTTTGACTATTTTTGACCTTTCAAAAATAGGCTCGTCTCTTGATGGAAAACCATCAAAAACCTACTGTGAGGTATGTATATGCTTTGTCAAAATTGTAAAATAAATGAATCAACCATCCATTTATATACAAATGTAAATGGACGTCAGCAGCAAGTAGACCTCTGTCAAAATTGCTATAAAATTATGAAAACAGACCCAAATAACAGCTTCTTGAAAGGCATGACCCAACGGAGCCAACTCACTGGAGATCCTTTTGAAGATTTCTTCAATAACCTTGAAACTTCCAAAGTCCGCAAGAACCTCAAACCCCTCCAACTCAATCCGGAGGCAGTTATGGAGGTGGTGGCTACGGCCAAAACAATAACCGTGGTGGCGGTCAAGACCCTCGTCAAGCCCGTCCTCAAAAGCCAAAAAGGTCTTTTAGAAGAGTTCGGCATTAATGTCACAGAAATTGCCCGCAAAGGAGATATTGACCCTGTCATTGGCCGTGACGAGGAGATTATCCGTGTCATCGAAATTCTCAACCGTCGAACCAAGAACAACCCGGTTCTGATTGGAGAGCCTGGGGTCGGAAAAACTGCCGTTGTGGAAGGCCTGGCTCAAAAAATCGTCGATGGCGACGTTCCACATAAATTGCAAGGAAAAGAAGTCATCCGCCTAGATGTCGTCAGCCTCGTTCAGGGCACAGGCATTCGTGGTCAATTCGAAGAACGCATGCAAAAATTAATGGATGAAATTCGTCAACGCGAAGATGTTATTCTGTTCATCGACGAAATCCATGAAATTGTTGGTGCAGGATCAGCTGGCGAAGGCAATATGGACGCTGGAAATATCCTCAAACCAGCCTTAGCGCGCGGTGAACTCCAATTAGTCGGTGCTACTACCCTCAATGAATACCGTATCATTGAAAAAGATGCGGCCTTGGAACGTCGGATGCAGCCCGTTAAGGTCGATGAACCAACGGTTGAAGAAACCATCACCATCCTCAAGGGTATCCAGAAAAAATACGAAGACTACCACCACGTCCACTATACAGACGGAGCTATCGAAGCAGCAGCTATTCTTTCAAACCGCTACATCCAAGATCGCTTCCTGCCAGACAAGGCCATTGATTTGTTGGATGAAGCCGGGTCTAAAATGAACCTGACTCTGAACTTTGTGGATCCAAAAGTGATTGATCAGCGCTTGATTGAAGCTGAAAACCTCAAAGCTCAAGCAACCCGCGAAGAAGACTTTGAAAAAGCAGCCTACTTCCGTGACCAAATCGCGAAATACAAGGAAATGCAAGGTCAACATGTCACTGATCAGGAGACCCCTGTCATCAGTGAAAAAACGATTGAACACATCGTTGAACAAAAGACTAATATTCCTGTTGGCGATTTGAAAGAAAAAGAACAGTCTCAATTGATCAATCTGGCTTCTGATTTGAAAGCTCATGTGATAGGTCAAGATGATGCAGTAGATAAAATTGCAAAAGCCATTCGACGCAATCGTGTCGGCCTAGGATCGCCTAACCGTCCAATCGGAAGCTTCCTCTTTGTCGGACCAACTGGTGTCGGAAAGACCGAGTTGTCTAAACAATTAGCGATCGAGCTCTTTGGCTCTGCAGATAATATGATCCGCTTTGATATGAGCGAATACATGGAAAAACATAGCGTAGCGAAACTAGTCGGAGCTCCTCCGGGCTATGTTGGCTACGATGAAGCTGGACAACTAACGGAAAAGGTTCGTCGCAATCCATACTCCCTCGTGTTGTTGGATGAAGTGGAAAAAGCCCATCCAGATGTCATGCACATGTTCTTGCAAGTTTTAGATGATGGCCGTTTGACAGATGGTCAAGGCCGTACCGTCAGCTTTAAAGATACCATTATCATCATGACCTCTAATGCTGGAACCGGCAAGGCTGAGGCCAATGTTGGTTTTGGAGCTGCTCGCGAAGGTCGCACCAACTCCGTACTTGGAGAACTCGGGAACTTCTTTAGCCCTGAATTCATGAACCGTTTTGATGGCATCATTGAATTCCAACCTCTATCAAAAGAAAACCTTCTTCAAATCGTTACCCTCATGCTGGATGAAGTCAATCAACGTCTCGCACAAAATGAGATTCATCTGGATGTGACAGAGAAGGTCAAAGAAAAGTTGGTCGATCTGGGATACGATCCAAAAATGGGGGCCCGCCCACTCCGTCGTACCATCCAAGACCATATCGAAGATGCCATTACAGATTATTACCTAGAACATCCAAGTGAAAAACAACTCAAAGCAGTCATGACCAGCAATGGGAATATTAGCATCAAAGCTGTTCACAAAACGGCCGAAAAGAAGTCAGAAGCATAATCAGTAAATGTACATTCAGAGAGTGGGACAGAAATCGGTAATTCGTTAGAATTCGATTTCGTCGTCCCACCTCCGCACAGTTGAGTAGGGCTGTAAAAGCTGATGAAATCAGCGTAGTAGAGCCCACTCAACCACTGCGTCTTGCTCGACAATCCAAAAACAATTGAGAGGCTAGGACTTTTGTCCCAGCCTCTTTCTTTTTTCCCTCCAGATTTTTGCTAAAAAATATGATATAATGATGAAAAAATAAGAAAAGAGAAAACCATGACCATTCCAAGTTTTGGTGAAAAAAAACAAGATGTGACCTACGTCAATCGCTATGGTGTCTACGCTGTTATTCCCAATAAGGACAAGGATCAGATCATCCTCGTTCAAGCTCCTAATGGAGCCTGGTTCTTACCAGGTGGGGAAATCGAGGCAGGTGAAGATCACTTGCAAGCTCTGAAACGGGAACTGATCGAAGAATTAGGCTTTACTGCTATTTTAGGGCAATACTATGGCCAAGCAGATGAGTATTTCTATTCCAGTCATCGCGACACCTACTACTACAATCCCGCCTATATTTATGAAGTGCTAGGCTATACAGAAGCTCAAAAACCACTGGAAGATTTTAACAATCTTGCTTGGTTTCCTGTAGAAGAAGCTATTGAAAAACTCAAACGTGGCAGTCATAAATGGGGCATTGAACAGTGGAAAAATACCCACAAAAGATAAAGGAATTCTTTCACAAAAAATAAAAAAGTGCTATAATAAATGAAGATAGAGGTTAGGAGGAACTCATATGAAGCTCATTAATACCACAAATAGTCATGCTGCACTGGTCAAAAGCCAACTTGCTAGCACTGACGCCTTGCTTGTTGAGGTTTATTCCGCGGGCAATACAGACGTTGTTTTTACACAAGCCCCAACACACTATGAATTGTTGATCAGCAACAAACACCGAGCTATTCGTGAAACTGAAGTAGAAAAAATTCGTGAGTTCTTTTTAAAACGTAAGATTGATCTTCAAATTATTGACCAATCCGCTATTAAAACCCTCTACTCCGATAAACTAATTGAAATTTCCTTTCCAATTACAAAGTAAGGCCAATTTGCCTTACTTTTTTTATTTCCTTGATACATGAATCTATACACCATTCTAGCCATTAAAAAGAGGCTGGGACAAAAGTCCTAGCCTCTCAATTATTTTTGGATTGTCGAGCAAGACGCAGTGGTTGAGTGGGCTCTACTACGCTGATTTCATCAGCTTTTACAGCCCGCGGAGGTGGGACGACGAAATCGAATTCAAACGAATTACCGATTTCTGTCCTACTCTCTTAATGGCTTTTATTTAGCTTCAAATCCTTCTGCGACTGCGTCCGCAAAGTTCTCTTCGACGATGCTTACACAGTGATCACAGATGGTTGCGTGGTAGTGGCGTTCAGCCGTTGTTGGATCGATGCGACGGCAACGGTCACAAACTTCACCAGCGGCACGTTCAACTGTGAAGGCTACATCTTCAAAGGTCACTGCACCTTCTGGAGCTGGTCCTTCTTCGATGGTCAACTCGGAAACAATCAAGAGTTGAGCAACATTGCTATCAACAGCTCCAAGAAGTGTTTTCACAACTTCATTTGGATAAACAGTCAAATGAGCTTCAAGTGATTTACCAATCACTTTCTCATTCCGCGCTTCTTCCAAGGCTTTTTGAGCTTGTCCACGGAAGTCCATGAAGGCTGACCATGTATCTAAGATTTCTTCTTGGTTGGCAAAAGTCTGAGCTTCTGGTAATTCTGATAATTGAACGAAGTCTTCTGCCTCAAACTCAAGATATGACCAGATTTCTTCAGCAGTGTGAGGAAGGATTGGTGTCAAAAGCTTAGTGATTTTCACCAAAATATCATAGAAGACTGTTTGCATTTGACGGCGTTCTAGTGATTTCGCTCCTTCGATATAAACAACATCCTTGGCAAATCCAGGTAGAAGGCTGACAAATCAACGTTGATAAAGTTCACTAGCGCCTTGTAGATCGTCAAGAACTCAAAGTTTTCATAAGCGTCACGGATGGTCTTGACAAGCTGGTTAAAGCGAATCGTCATGTACTTGTCCACTGAACGAAGCTCATCATAAGCAACTGCATCCTCAGCTGGGTTAAAGTCTGAAGTATTGGCAATCAAGAAACGAAGAGTATTCCGGATCTTACGGTAAGTCTCAGACACTTGGCTCAAGATATCCATTGAGATACGCACGTCATTGCTTGAGTCTACACTGGTTACCCAGAGACGCAAGATTTCGGCACCAAATTGCTTTTCAACATCACTTGGAGCAATGGTATTTCCAAGAGATTTAGACATCTTCTCACCTTTCCCATCCAAAGCGAAACCTTGAGACAAGATTTGTTTGTATGGTGCGACACCATGGTTCGCCACAGAAGTGATAAGAGATGAGTTGAACCAACCACGGTATTGGTCTGAACCTTCTAGGTAGAGATCCGCTGGATAAGTCAACTCAGGACGGTTAACAACAACCCCATTCCATGATGAACCTGAGTCAAACCAGACGTCCATGATATCTGTTTCTTTTGTAAATTCGCCATTTGGTGAACCTGGATGCATAAATCCTTCTGGCAAGAGGTCTTTCGCTTCACGCTGCCACCAGATGATCGAACCATGTTCTTCAAAGAGTTGCGCTACATGTTCGATGGTTTCAGCCGTCATGATTGGTGTTCCATCTTCTGCATAGAAGATTGGAAGAGGCACACCCCAGGCACGTTGACGAGAGATCACCCAGTCACCACGGTCACGAATCATATTGTAAAGACGCACTTTCCCCCATTCTGAGTGGAATTTCACTTTTTCAATTTCGTCCAAGATATCTTGACGGAATTTTGATACAGAAGCGAACCATTGTGGAACTGCACGCCAGATGATTGGTTTTTTCGTCCGCCAGTCAAATGGGTAGGAGTGAGAGATTTCTTCTTGAGCAAGGAGCAAATCACCAAGTTTTTCGATGACAGTTGGAACAACCTTGTCATAGAACTGACCTGCAAAGTCAGGTCCAGCATTCTCCATCATGATTCCACGTTCGTTAACAGTAACAGCAACTTCGAGGCCATTGGCAATCCCTACATTGTAGTCATCCTCACCAAAACCAGGAGCGGTATGGACGATTCCAGTACCTGAATCAAGGGTTACATGCTCACCAAGGATCACCAATTCATCAACTTCAGGATCCCATGGGTGTTCTGTAACGATATGGTTCAATTCTTTCCCTTGGTAAGTCGCAAGAACTTCAGCATTTTTCCCAACCAAATTTTTCAGAAAGGCTTGGCAAGAGTTCAGAGGCTACGACGTACTTGCGGTCAGATCCAGCAGGCTTCACTACGACATAATCAAACTCTGCACCTACCGTCAATCCACGAGAAGCTGTAACAGTAAATGGAGTTGTTGTCCAGACAACGATGTAAGTATCTGTATCTAGGACACCCTTACCATCTTTAACTTTGTTAGCATAGTAAAGCGACGTGGACACCAAATCATGGTATTCAATCTCTGCTTCAGCAAGAGCTGATTCAGAAGACCAAGACCAGTAAACTGGCTTAGCCCACGGTAGATATAACCTTTATTGGCCATTTCGCCAAAGACGCGGATTTGCGCTGCTTCATAGTCAGGCGTTAAGGTCACATAAGGATGATCCCAATCACCTGAAACACCCAGGCGTTTGAAGTCTTCGCGTTGTTTATCTACTTGAGAAAGAGCGTATTCACGGCAGAGTTTCAAGTACTCAACCAAGTCCATTTCTTTGCGTTTCACACCTTGTTTAGCCAATACTTGCTCAATTGGCAAACCATGGGTATCCCAACCTGGGATATAAGGGGCGTAAAATCCTGACATAGATTTGGAACGAACAATGATATCTTTTGAGATCTTGTTCATGGCATGTCCCACGTGAATATTTCCGTTGGCATACGGAGGACCATCATGAAGTGTAAAATGCGGTTTCCCTTCATTCAACTCTTGACGGCGTTGATACAATTTTGCATCTTCCCATTCTTTTTGCCAAACGGGTTCTTTCGTTGGAAGCCCAGCCCGCATTGGAAAAGCTGTTTTTCCAAGATTCAATGTTTCTTTGAGTTTCATTGTGTCTCCTTATTGATTTAAAAGCTATAAAAAAACACGAGCATCCTAAAAAGGACGATTGCTCGTGGTACCACCTTTGTTCGAGAAGTCGCAAGCGACCTTCTCCTCTCATCCCGTAACGAGGGAAACGTCCGTTCTTACTCAAGGGTTCAGAACGAATACTGTAAAAGGATCATCCATTAAGAGGGAGTGCAGACCTTCCACCATCATCTGCTCGCTAGACCTATCATTAATGGACCTGTTTTTACAAAATTATAAAATATTGACAGATTCACGATTCGTTTCGTCTTCTGGTTGAACCGGCTCCTCAACAACCGCCTCATTTTCATGACGAGCGTGCTCTGCTTCTTCTAAAGCGGATTGAACTTTTTCATTCAAACCTTCAAACGCTTGCGTTGCACCCAATTCTAAATTAGCTGCTTCGATGCGCTTTTGCAATTCTTCGATTTCAGCTGGTGAGAATTGACGAGTCAAATCGATATTCTCATTTTCTGGATGATGGTGCACTGATTCACCCAAAGCTTTTTCAACAATTTCACGGAAAGCTTCATCACTTGTTTGAATATACATAGCAGTTGGACGAAGAATCTCATCCCATTCAGGTGTATCGATAATACTCAATTGGCTTTCGATCGTTGATTTCAAACGTTGATGGAAGACACGTGTCTTGTTTTTCAATTCTTCCGTTTCAACTGCAACTTTCTTGGCATTATCCGTTGCGTGACGAAGAATTTCATTTGCTTTTTGTTTAGCCTCATCAACTAAATGTTGTGCATCTTGCTCTGCTTGACGAACAATGTTTTCTGAGCGCTCATTAGCAGCTTGTTTCACACGTTCAGCAGTATCTTGTGCAATCAAAACTGACTGACTCAATGAATCTTTCATTTCATCAAAATAGTTTAAGCGTTCTTCAAGGGCATGAATTTTTGTTTCTTGATCATGATTTAAACGAACAAGATCCTCATAATCACGCACAACGATATCAAGGAATTCTTCTACTTCATTCGCATCATACCCTCTAAATTTAACGCCAAAAGTTTTATCTTTAATTTCTAAAGCAGTAAGAGCCATAACTCCTCCTCATTTTTTACTTAAGAGTACTTCAACAGTTAATTTGTATTTTCCACTCTTTGAAATACCATTTTCAGAAACAATTTTAAGACGCCCAAAGCGTCGGACACTGACTAAATCATTCAGACCTACAGCATAGCTAATATTGGAAGTTGTCGCATAGTTAACTTTCACCAAACCAGAACTAATCAACTGACTAGCCTGTGAACGCGAAAGCTTGAAGGTCCCAGCAATCACCTTGTCTAGCCGAAAACTCGACACGAGAATATCTCGTTGCTGGCTTTCTTCCTCTACGATCATTTGTTCTGATAGAGGAACTTCCCTAAGCCTAACAGGTACCCGAGAAATTTCTGGATGTGATCCATAAAATAGTGAACAAAACGCTGTTCAACAAACACTTGGATCTTTCCATCACTCGTCAGAATATCTCCAAAGGACTTGCGCTCCACTCCTAATTGGTGAACAATGGTCCCCAGTACCTGAGAATGACTCAAGTGATGAAATTTTGAAGCATAGACCATTTCCAATAAGGCCAGATCAAAGTCATTTGGATCCAATTGATAATAATCCGGAGCCACAATGACCTTAGCATACTCCATATTCTGCTCATCACTAGAAGCAAATACCTGTAACTGATAGCTTGCCGCAACATTTCGTAAAATAGTGACCTGATGAGGGTTTAAAAAACCCGTCACCTCAACAGAATAGCGTTCCATCACTCTTTCAGACAATTCAATACAACGATCAATAAATTCGTGATCTTCACGATTGAAATGTTGGTAAATCTCTTTCTGTCCCATCGTATACTAACCAATCAATTGTAGAAATAGTTGCCCCAACAACTGGTTTAATACATTCAAACCAGTAGCGCTACAAGAACTGTAAAATCAAAGCCTCCAAACTGCAAGGGTAACTTTCTAAAAAGGCTCAAAAATGGTTCAACTAGGCGGTGAACCATTTGTCCAAGAGTACTCTGAGGTGCCCCAGGGAACCAAAATAGTAAGGCATAGATCACAAGTATGATGGAATAGATTTGAATGATATTTGATAGGTATTGAAAGATAATCATCTTAACGATTACGTTTCATATCATAGTCAAATTCTGTCACTTCCACATCATTTGGAAGGCGGATATCTTCAATGTTAACGACTACATTAATTGGAGTCAACAAGTACATCGTACTTGCAACACGACGAAGATTTCCTGCTAAAACATAACGAGCCCCATCCAAATAATCTAGACAACGACGTGCTTGTACTTCTGTCATATATTGGAAGTCAATCAAGATACTCTCATTAGATAGTAATAGATCAACAATTTCAGTCGCTTCCTCGTATTTGCGGGGATAGCGTACATCAATGGTAATCTTTTCATCTGTATTCGCACGATTAGCAGCCAATTCACGTTGACGTTCATGCAAGCGAGTAATATTTTCAGATGTATTTTTCGTTGTTGAAACAGGTTCCTTCACTGCCGCTGTAGACACTGGAGTCGTAACAGGTGCGACAGGAGTCGGTTTTGGTTTTACTGGTTCTCTTTGACTAATCTGTGGACGTGGAGAAGTCACTTGAGGAGTCGGCTGTGGCTGTGGAACTGGTTGTGTTTCCGCCCCAGCTGCTTTTGCCTCGCGAACTTCTACTTCTTCACCGTCTTCTGTGAAGTAGTCAATAAAGTTGTTAAATTTATCTTTTAATGACATAGTTCTTTCCTATTTAAAAAATGATGTCCCAATTCTTACATAAGTCGCTCCGTTCGCAATGGCTACTTCAAAGTCACGACTCATACCCATACTTAGTTCTGAAAAAGGCATATTTTTTAATTGTTTCTTTTCTAGTTGTTTCTGAAGTTGGTGAGTTTTTGAAAAAATATCCTGCAACTCTTCTTGACTAGCCTCAAAAGGAGCCATCGTCATTAAACCAACAATTTCAATTTTGTCCAGCTGTGCAATTTCCGCTAAAACATCATCCAGTTCATCGGGTGCAAATCCATGCTTACTTTCTTCACCAGAAATGTTCACTTGGAGGAAACACTTGATCGGGTGTTCTGCTCGTTTTTGAATTTCTTGAGCCAGCTTCACCGAATCCAAGGCATGAAAGTAATCGACGAAATTGATTACATCTTTTACTTTCCTCCGTTGGAGACTCCCAATCAAGTGCCAAGTAAGCTCATACTCTTTTAGAGCTTGATACTTTTCTAGGAATTTATCGACACGATTTTCACCGATATGCTGAATCCCTGTTTTCACCAGTGCTTCTGTTGTGGCAACATCCACATACTTGGTGACAGCTATCACATTGACTTGATCTTGACGGTTAGCTTTGTTTCTTGCAGTTTCTACTTGTTGCCGAACAAGATCAGCATTCTCTACCAGATTCATGATTAACGATTCCGGAAGAATGGTGGTGTTTCCAATTCATCATCATCTGAAGATGAATCTACGTAACGATCAACTTGATGAGTTGATGTTGGTTCAGTTTGGCGAACGATATTCTCACGACGGATATCCCAATCACCAAAGCTGAGCCACGGTTTGGTTCTACCGCTGGACGACTTGGAGTTGTTGGCAATTCAACATCTTGTTTCAAATCAAATTCACGGTCAAATGGTGCAGTTTGTGGGCGTTGTTCCCGTGGTCCTGTTTTATAAGGACGTTGTGAGGAAGCAATTCCGCTGACGCGTTCTACCTTGTCTTGACGGACACCAGTTGCAACAACCGTCACGCGGATTTCATCTTTAAGGGTTTCATCGATAGATGTACCCAACCAGATGTTCACTCCGTGACCTGCAGCTTGGTTCACAATTTCTGAAGCTTCTTCAGCTTCGATCAAAGTCATATCCAAACCACCTGTTACGTTGACGATCACGTCTTCTGCACCATCGATTGTGGTTTCAAGAAGTGGAGAGTAAATTGCTTTACGAGCCGCTTCGATAACGCGTTCTTCACCGCTACCAACACCAATACCCATGAGGGCATTCCCTTTGTTTTCCATAACGGTCTTCACGTCTGCAAAGTCAAGGTTGATCAATCCAGGACTTGTGATCAAGTCAGTGATCCCTTGAACACCTTGACGAAGAACATTGTCTGCTTCACTCAAAGCTTCAAGAAGTGGAGTCTTCTTGTCCACAATTTCAAGTAAGTTGTTATTAGAAATAATCAACAATGTATCAACATGTTCGCGAAGTTCGTTAATCCCTTCAATAGCGAAGTTGCCACGTTTTGAACCTTCAAACCCGAATGGACGAGTGACAACCGCTACTGTCAAAGCTCCTACAGCTTTGGCAATACGAGCGATGACTGGTGCAGCACCTGTACCAGATCCTCCACCCATCCCTGCAGTAATGAAGACCATATCTGCACCTTGCAAAGCCTCTGTTAACACTTCTTCGCTTTCTTCAGCCGCCTTACGACCAACTTCAGGTTGACCTCCAGCACCCAATCCACGAGTCAATTTGGACCCAATTGGATAACTGTTTCAGCTTTTGCACTTGAAAGCGCTTGAACATCTGTATTAGCTGCGATGAATTCTACACCGGCAACGCCTTCGTCAATCATACGATTGATGGCGTTACCGCCACCGCCACCGACACCGATTACTTTAATTACTGCACCTTGTGCCGCTGCTGTGTCAAATGAAAATGTCATAAATACTTACACTCCTTAATCAAACATATTACCGATTAAATTTTTCATTCGGTCTGTGAATGTAGCTTTTTGTTCTTGATTGCTATCACTATTCGCTGCAGGAATTTCTGGTGCAGCTACTGGAGATTCGATCTTTTCAGCATTGTAAGCTGGTACTACCGGTTGTGCTGGAATAGCAGGTTGCGGTTGTGCTTGAGGTTGAGCTGGTCGATCAAATTGAATTGGTTGCTGGCGAAGACGTTGGTCTCCATGCACAGCAGCCTGAGCAAGAATGTCCACATCTGTCAAATTGCCTGCATATTCAGACAAACTAATCACGTGGGCAAAGGCTGGATTGCGAATTCCAATTTGATTTGGAACAAATAATTTTACATTTACACCAAAGACTTCTTGAGCCAATTCTTCAACACCAGGAAGAATCGCACCTCCACCGATAATCACAATACCTCCAGGAAGATCCAATAAATGTCTTCTCTCGAGGTCTTGTTTGATTTGCTCAAAAATGTGTTTGATACGTGCCGAAATGATTTCAGCTAAGTACTTCTCTGTTACTTCAACTGGCTCTACTTCACCAATGACTTCTACATGGAATACTTCGTTTCCAGCAGATGGAACATAGGCTTCACCGTAGTTGAACTTCAAGCCTTCCGCCAATTTGAGAAGTCTTCAATACCTTAGAAATATCTTTGGTAACGTAATCGCCACCTTCTTGGTAAATATTTGTAAATTGAAGTTCTTGGCTACGAACAGATGCTACTGTTGTTTGGCCACCACCCAGATCAATCACTGTTGCTCCGAATTCACGTTCACCTTCGTTCAAGACTGTTTTGATCATAGCAAGTGGTGAAATAATGATGTTTTCAACTTGTAAGCCTGCACGTTCAACTGTTTTACGCAAATTGTGCAAAATGGTACGTGGCCCTGTATAAAGAAGTCCACGCATTTCAAGTCGGATTCCCATCATTCCACGTGGATCGCGAATTCCCTTGGAAACCATCTACTGTGAATTCTTCAGGAATGAAGGTGATTACCTCACGATCCGGTGTCATACTTTTTGTGAGTGCAGATTTGACAACATTTTCAACATCTGCATCTGTGATTTCTTTCGAATCACTTGTGACTGGAATCATTCCTTGAGTTGCTTCGATTTGTAGTAAGTTTGCAGGCAACCCAACATTGACTAGATTGATTGAAATCCCTGCTTTTTCTTCAGCTTGGCTGATTGCATTTTTAATTGCAGTTGAAGCAGCTTCGATATCTACTATAATTCCATCTTTGACGCCAGCACTTTTTGCATTGCTGACTCCAATTACATTCATTTCTCCGTTGACATGTTCTGCCACCAATACTTTTATTGAACTAGTACCGATATCTAAACCTGTAAAAAAGCCGTCTCTAGCCATTACACCAGTCCTCTCTCTTTATTTGTTTTCACTTTACATCTATTTATAGCCCTTTTGGTTAGAACTATCCAAACTTCATTATATCACAAAGAAGCATATAATGGACATTTTTCTTTAATTATTTGAGATAATTTATGGGCTTTAGTCATTTCCTGAAGGATTCCGTTCCTCTGTATTTGACTCTTGCGTTGATTCCTCAGAATGTTCCCCTTGGTTTTCGGAAGCTTCAACTTTCTCCTTTTCGGCCTTCTCTTTCGCATCCGCGATTGATTGTTCACTATAGCTGAAAATTCCTGCTTCCATATCAATAGTTGAAGCATCATCCAATTGTTTACTGATAGCCTTGTAGTAAGAAAGTTTTCGGTTAATTTGCGAAATAGGAATCAAAATTTTATTTTCATTTTTCATGGTAATAGTCACCAGATCCTTCGTTACCTTACTAGGTGTCAAATCAACAGAAACAATACCATTGGTGATTGAAGAGGAAATGGACGACATTTCTTTTACAAATTGTCTAATCAATTCCCGATCTGAAAACTTCAAACTAATATAAGAAGACGGTAATTCAGACGTTGGAGTGACTATTTCAACAACCTCACCGTTTTCTAATACTGGGTAGTGATCTTCTCCCGTAACATAATAAGCAACCACTTTATGTTCTGTCACATTGACCTTAAAGGTCACTGGAAAGTGATAATTCATATGTATTTCTTTGATCCACGGGCTAGCTGCTTTCATATTCTGTTCATAAATCGACTTATGAATAAAGGTCGTCAGAGTATAATCTTCTTCTTTGATCTGGCTTTTTTTATACAATTGTTGCTGGTCAACCACTTTGTTTCCAGAAAATTCAATCACTTTTTGTGTAGATAAAGGACTTAAGAAATAAAGAGAAAGAAGTGCAACCAACGAGCTAATCACTAAAACAGGAAGGGCACGATAGATATGACGTTTTTCCACTGCCGGTTCCTTCTTCGATTTTTTCGTCTTCAAGCGTTCAAAAAATGAAGGCTTTTTCACTTGCTTCTCTAAATGATCTAGCTCCTCTATAGCTGGATCGTACTTTTCTCCATCTGAACTTTCCCCATCCGTTTCTGGATCCTCTTCGACTTCAGATTTATTTTCCTCTTCAGACTCTTTTATTTCGTCAGTTTCTTCCTCTGAGACAGAAGCTATTTCTTTTTCTGAAAGATCTTCGTTTTCTTTTGCTTCTTCTCTTTCAGTTTCCACAGCTTTAGACTCTTCCGTTTTTTCTAGGGCTTTTTTTTCTAAATATTCTTTATTTCTTTTTTGCCAGGCTGACAATTCTGTAATTTTGTCATCCGTTGGTGTTTTTTTATTGTCGTCCGTCATCTTTTCCCTTACTGATATCTTTTTGAAGCAGGCCATAAAAATCGGCTAGTGAAAGGAGTTCCGTCGATTTTTCCATTGCTTGGTGGTAGACTTGGCTTTGCTTCAACATTTCTTGAATGGTTTCATTAAAGGTTTCGAGCGTCAATTGATCTTCCTGCAATTGCTCTGCATAACCTTTATCCACAAAATACTGGGCATTTCAATCTGATCGCCACGGCTGGCTTCTTTTCCTAGCGGTACAATCAGGTGGAGTTTATTCATGGCCAAGAGTTCAAACAAGGTATTGGCCCCACCTCTAGTCACCACTAAATCGGCCTTCTGGAGCATGGGCAAATACTGATCGGTTACATAATCTACTCGATACAAGCCACCCTCAGCCTGATTCAATGTTGAATCGCCTGTCAAATTGATGATATTGTATTGTTGCAAGAGCTCTGCTTGATGCTCTGTCACAAATTCATTAAAGACACGCGCACCTGCTGATCCTCCGACAAATAAAAGGGTCGGCAACTCTTTTCTGAATCCTTTTGTTTTTTCTTCTAAAACTTCTGAAGTTGGAGAAATAGGATCTGTGACCTTGGTCACCGCACCGATATGTGCACTCTTTGTCAAACCATGAGCTTGCTCGAAGGTCGTGTACATCTTGGTAGCAAATTTATAAGCAATTTTATTGGCCAATCCCATAGAAAGATCAGACTCATGGATATAGACTGGTACACGAGTGAGACGGGCTGCGATCACCGGTGGCACCGATACAAATCCACCTTTTGAGAAGAGAACTTGTGGACGCACACGAAGTAGGATTGCTATGGATTGAAGCGTTCCCCATGCTACCTTGAAAACATCCATCATATTTTGGAAAGAGAAATAGCGACGCAATTTCCCTGTTGCAATCGAATGGAATCGTACCTCTAATCCAGACTTTGATCTCTTGGTATTCGATTCCTTTTTTGTCCCCAATATAATGGACTTCCCATCCATCTTCGATAAATTTTGGAATCAAGAGGAGATTAAGGGTCACATGTCCCACGGTTCCCCCACCAGTAAACATTATTTTTTTCATCTTATTTCAACCCTTTTACTGTAGCAAGGAATTCATCCCCACGCACTTCAAAATTCGGATACATATCCCAGCTGGCATTAGCAGGACTTAGTAGCACAACATCTCCAGGGCTAGCCAAGTCAAAGGCTTTCTTTGTAGCATCTGCTACATCTGCCGCATCGACATAAGGGACGCCTGCTTTATCGGCTGCGCGTTTCACTCGAGGAGCCGATTCCCCTAGAATCACCATTTCCTTTAGGCCAGTAATGTGAGGCACCAATTCATCAAATTCATTGCCACGATCGAGCCCCCCTGCAATCAAGATCACCTTGCTGTTATCAAAACCAGAAAGAGCTTTTTGTGTTGCTAAAATATTGGTCGATTTACTATCATTATAGAATTTGACACCTTGAATTTCATCCACATATTGAAGACGGTGTTTCACACCTCCAAAGGCCGACAAGGTTTCTTTAATGACCTCATTCTCTACACCTCGAACTTTTGCAACAGCTATCGTTGCCAAGGCATTTTCTACATTGTGGCTACCTGGAACCCCCAGTTCATCCGCACGCATAACAACTTCCCCCTTAAACTTGAGAAGTCCATCTTCCAAATAAGCACCGTCCACCTTTTCGATTGTAGAAAATGGAAGGACCCTTGCCTTGGTTTTTGTAGCGAGTTCCTTAGCCAAGTCTTGATTGAAGTTCAATACAATGACATCTTTTTCTGTCATATTCTTTTGAAGATTCCATTTAGCAGCTACATAATTTTCAAAAGAACCATGATAATCGATATGGGTTGGCATGAGGTTGGTAATCACTGCAATCTCTGGATGGAAGGCTTCAATTCCCATCAATTGGAAAGAAGATAATTCCATGACCAGAACTTCCTTTTCTGTCGCTGTTTGTGCGACTTGACTGGCTGGAAAACCAATATTCCCAGACAATAGACCACCTTGACCAGCAGCCGTCAAGACTTCCCCGATCATGGTTGTCGTCGTCGTTTCCGTTTGATCCTGTAATCCCAATAATTGGCGCATCCGAAATCAGATAAGCCAATTCCACTTCAGTGAGGACTGGAATGCCTTTTTCAAGCGCTTTTTCGACCATCGGATTCGTATAAGGGATTCCTGGATTTTTGACCATGACCGCAAAGTCTTCATCCAACAACTCCAGAGGGTGGCCTCCTGTCACAACTTTAATCCCTTCTTCCAGTAAACTTTGTGCTGCTGGATTTTCTTCAAAAGGTTTGCCATCATTGACGGTCACAATCGCTCCTAAGCGATCCAACAAACGGGCAGCTGACTCGCCTGACTTAGCCAAACCTAATACAAGAACCTTTTTATTTTCAAATTGTTTCACAAATTTCATGATTTCTTCGCTCCATTTTTATCACTCTCTATTTTACCTTTTTTTAGCAAAATTAAAAAGCCCAAAGGGCTTTAAAAATCACGTCATCGTTTATTTTTCTGTTTGGTTGTCATTTTTGAAATATCCACTAAAGCTAGATAACCAATAGAGGCTAGAAAAGCGCCAACAAAAAATTCAGATGGTAATTGAAAAATTTGAAAAATAGCAAGGCAAGTGAGAACGATAATCGAGACGATCAAAATAACCAATACTACACTATCTAACGTGCCACGGATGCTTTTTGGTGTCATAAAAAGATAAAAAAGGAGAATCAAAATCCCTAAGATAAAATAGACCATTTTGTTTCTCCTTTCTTTCAGTATTATTCAGCAGCTGCTGATTTTTTCTTTTTATTTGCTTTTTCGCGTTCTGCTTTGTTCAAGATTTGTTTACGCAAACGGATGGATTCAGGTGTTACTTCCATGTACTCATCGTCGTTCAAGAACTCAAGAGATTCTTCCAAGGTCAAGATACGAGGAGTCTTGATGACCGCTGTTTGGTCCTTGGTAGCTGAACGAACGTTGGTCATTTGTTTTGCTTTCGTAATGTTTACGGTCAAGTCATTCTCACGAGAGTTTTCCCCGATGATCATTCCTTCGTAAACTTCTGTACCTGGATTGACAAAGATCGTACCACGTTCTTCGATAGACATAATAGAGTAAGTGGTTGCTTTTCCGTTATCGATTGAAACAAGAGCACCACGGTGACGTCCACCGATTTCTCCTGGAATTACTGGTAAGTATTGATCAAAGGTGTGGTTCATGATTCCGTAACCACGTGTCATTGACAAGAACTCTGTTGAGTATCCAATCAAACCACGCGCCGGAACAAGGAAGACCAAACGAGTTTGACCGTTACCAGTTGAGATCATATCCAACATTTCACCTTTACGTTCAGAAAGGCTTTGGATAACAGATCCTTGGTATTCTTCTGGTGTGTCGATTTGCACGCGCTCAAATGGTTCACATTTGACACCATCAATTTCCTTGATGATGACTTCTGGACGAGATACTTGCAATTCGTATCCTTCACGACGCATGGTTTCGATCAAGATAGACAAGTGCAATTCCCCACGTCCTGAAACTGTCCATTTATCAGGTGAATCAGTTGGGTCAACACGAAGAGAGACGTCTGTTTGCAATTCCGCTTGCAAGCGTTCTTCAACTTTACGAGAGGTTACCCATTTTCCTTCGCGACCAGCAAATGGTGAGTTGTTAACCAAGAAGGTCATTTGAAGCGTTGGTTCATCGATGTGAAGAATTGGAAGAGCTTCAACTGCGTCTGTCGGTGTGATCGTTTCTCCAACGAAGATATCTTCCATACCAGAGATCGCGATCAAGTCACCCGCTTTAGCTTCTTGAATTTCACGACGTTCCAAACCAAAGAAACCAAAGAGTTTGGTAACACGGAAGTTCTTAGTCGTTCCATCCAATTTAGAAAGGGTTACTTGGTCCCCAACTTTTACAGTACCACGGAAGACACGTCCGATACCGATACGTCCAACGAAGTCGTTGTAATCAAGCAGGGATACTTGGAATTGAAGAGGCTCATCTGAGTTATCAACTGGGGCTGGGATGTGATCAATGATGGTATCAAAGATCGGTGCCATTGTGTGCTCTTGATCAGCTGGATCATCTGAAAGCGAAGAGGTTCCGTTGATCGCTGATGCATAAACAACTGGGAATTCCAATTGGTCGTCATCCGCACCCAATTCGATGAACAATTCAAGAACTTCATCTACAACTTCTTCTGGACGAGCAGATGGTTTGTCGATTTTATTGACTACAACGATCGGAACAAGATCTTGTTCCAAGGCTTTTTTCAATACGAAACGCGTCTGAGGCATGGTTCCTTCGTAGGCATCAACGACCAATACAACCCCATCAACCATTTTCATGATCCGTTCCACTTCTCCACCGAAGTCCGCGTGTCCTGGTGTGTCCATGATATTGATTCGAGTTCCGTTATAAGCAACGGCTGTATTTTTAGCAAGGATCGTGATCCCACGTTCTTTTTCAAGATCGTTTGAGTCCATTGCACGTTCTTGCAATTCTTTACGTTCATCCAAGGTGTGCGATTGTTTCAACAATTCGTCTACCAAGGTTGTTTTACCATGGTCAACGTGGGCAATGATCGCAACGTTACGAATATCTTCTCTTAATTTTTGTCATGATTTCCTCTATAAAATTTTTAAATAATATTTCTAACTGAACAATTATACCACAGTCCTATCTAAAAAAACACAGTTCAGCTAGTTGTAAATGTTTTTCATCTTCATTTCTTTTTCTCCGACTCGATTTCCTTTTTCTTTTTCATGATACACTGATGATAAGAATTTCAGAAAAAGGGGCTCCCATGAGATTAGATCAATTGATGGCAGACCATCAGTACGCTCGCAAAGACATCAAACAACTTCTAGCCCGAAGGCAAATCTTGGTCGATCACCTACCAGCTCAAAAGCTATCCCAAAACATCGACCCTGGACTCCAACAGATTCAAATAGGGGAACGAATCATTCAAGAACCGCGTCACCACTACTACATGCTCCATAAACCAATCGGGGCCGTGACCGCCAAAAGAGACGCCCACCATCCAACGGTGATCGATCTAGTGGATCCTCAGCAAGAGTACCAAGATCTCTATCCGCTTGGTCGCCTCGATCGCGATACCAGTGGTTTGCTCCTCATCACAGATAATGGTCCCTTAGGATTTCAACTGCTCCATCCTCAATACCATGTGGAGAAGGTCTATGAGGTAGAAGTCAATGGTCCGCTCTATGCAGCCCACATCGAACAATTTCAGAATGGGATTTCATTCACGGACGGCCCTATCTGCAAACCTGCTTCCTTGACCATTCTAGAAAGCCACCCCAGCTACAGCAAGGCCCAGGTCCGAATCTCAGAAGGAAAATACCACCAAGTAAAAAAGATGTTTTTGGCCATTGGAGTCAAAGTAATGACCTTAAAACGCTTGTCTTTTGGTCCCTTCACCTTGAATCCTCAGTTAGCACCTGGCGAAAGCCGGCCTTTGAATGAGGTAGAGCTCACTTGGGTCAAAGATTTCCTTGAAAAAACGAGATAAAAAAAGCTCTAACCACACACTGTACTGACCCCAAAAAGTTAGACAATTAATTTAAGCAAAGGATTTAGTTCTGTATTGTACAGGACTAAGTCCTTTTAGTTTTACCTTAATTCGTTTGTTGTTGTAGTAATCAATATAGTCGACAATAGCTTGTTCCAATTGCTCAAGTGACTGAAACGTATTCTCATAACCATAAAACATTTCAGACTTAAGAATACCAAAGAAAGATTCCATCATACCGTTATCTGGGCTATTTCCCTTACGTGACATAGATGGTTGGATTCCCTTATTCTTTAAAAAATGATGATAGAAATCATGTTGGTATTGCCATCCTTGGTCACTATGGAGAATTGTATTTTCGTAATGGTTCGCTGTAAAGGCTTGTTCTAGCATAGCTTTCATTTGTACTAAGTTCGGCGAAGTAGAAAGATTGTAGGAGATAACTTCGCTGTTAAAGCCATCTAAAACTGGTGATAAATAAAGCTTTTGGCTGCTTGCTGGAATGGCAAATTCTGTCACATCTGTGTAGCACTTTTGCATTGGTTTGGTTGCTTCAAATTGACGTTGAATAAGGTTATCTGCTTTCTTGCCAACCTCTCCTTGGTATGAAGAATACTTCCGTTTACGACGAATTCGAGCCTTTAAACCAAGTACTTTCATAAGACGCTGCACCTTCTTATGGTTCACTACGAAGCCACGATTTCGTAATTCTAGAGTCATGCGACGATAGCCGTAATTTCCTTTATGCTCAGTATAAATTGACTGAATTTCAGCTTTAACTTGATCATCCTTATCGCTTTGATCCAGCTGTTTTTAAGTGATAATAATAAGTTGAACGGGCAAGCTTTAATAATCTTTAGAAGGATATCTAAAAGAAAACTCTGTTACCAATCCTTGAACAATTTCCGTTTTTTTCTTCTTGCTCTTTTTCCTCCTTCAATCGGAGTTCTCTCAACTTTTTTAGAACAGCATTCTCCGCTCTCAGGTATTCATTTTCTGCTTGAAGACGTTCTAACTCTGTCATTTCTTCAGGTTTCTTCTTTGGCTTGCGTCCCATTTTAGGTGCTCTCCCTCTTGTTTTCTCAACAATAGTATACCCATTTTTTTCTTGTATTGTGCCAGCCAATTTGGAAGCATTCCTTGGTTTGGGAGAGCATAATCTAGAGACACCCTTATTTGTGAATGACCTTCAAGCAGAACTTTATCAATAATTTCTCGTTTTTAATTTAGGAGAATAATAACGATTCTTCCCTTTTTGACGAACTCTATACCGTAACGATCAATCAATTTAATCATGTACCTAAGATTAGGAATATTTATCCCGAATATATTTGAAAGCTCTTTGAAGCTTCGCCCTTGTTTTCTAAGTTCATATATCTGAACCTTATCCTTATATGTCAATTTCATAATAAAAACACCCCAAAAGTTAGATTTTTTCTGTCTAACTTTTGGGGTGCGGTTCACACATTGTGCAGTTAGAGCTCTTTTTATTAAGCGTCTTTTTTCACTTTCCCATTCCAAGAATCAAGACCATAAGACAAGACATAAATGTCTGTGTAGCCCTGTTTCTTAAGATAGAGAGCCGCATTGGTTACTCGAGAACTACGGCTATTCTCATAGAGCAAAATTGGTTTGTCTTTGCGCAAGGCTGCAAGACTCAATTTCAACTGAGTTGAAGGAATGTTGCGTGCTCCTAAAATATGCTTGGCATGAAACTCAGCTGGCTCTCGCAAGTCAATCAACTGACCTTTACGAATCAGCTCTTCAAAAGTAGCATTGTCCACAAATTTAGTAGCTTTACGGATGCGGAAATAATTAAACGCCATCCATCCAAATGCTCCTAAAATAACCAACCAAACAATAATATTTCCCATCACTCTACCTCACTCTTTTTCAAAAATTCTAATTCTTGCTTGTGTTCTCTTCTTAAAACGGTATCGGCTTCTAAATAATCGAGCCGTTCCATCAGGCCTGCATCATAAAGACGTTGAAGCTCAATTTTCATCAATTCGATGTCATAGAGGCGCTTCCCCACATAAATGATGATTCCAAAACGTTTTAAAAATTGTTGAACATCATACAGGTTTTTTTCATGTTCATTATTGTATCAAATTTAGAAAGGCTTTACAAGATTTTCAAGTAAATGATGAAATTTTCCGATTGCTTTACGAATAAATAAGTATGATCAACTTTTATTTTTTTACCATCGGTACTTGTATCGCCTCTTTTTTGGGGCTAGTTGTCGATCGTTTTCCAAACCAATCTATTCTCGCTCCTCGCAGTCATTGTGATCAATGTCAGCACGTCCTTGGAGTTTGGGATCTCATCCCCATTATCTCGCAACTACTCCATCGTTTTCGCTGCCACTATTGTCATCAGACTACCCATTTTGGTACTGCCTTTTTGAGGTCTGGAGTGGCCTGCTCTTTTTGGCCTGTGCCAATGGTTTTCTTTCTCTGCCTCAACTTCTAACACTACTGGGAGCTGCCGTTTTAGCCATCTATGACCTACGCTTTATGGAATATCCTTTATTCATCTGGTGCTGTCTACACGCCTTGGTCATCTTTTTATCCGGTAGTAATCTCCTCATGCTGGTCTTTTTACTCCTTGCGATCGGAGCTCACTTTTTATTTATCGGAATAGGAGCAGGAGATTTTCTCTTACTAGCTACCTTTTCGCTAAGCTTTTCTTCTACCCAGATCCTCATTCTCATTCAGATCGCATCCATCTTAGGCATTCTCGTCTTTGCTCTCAAAAAAGAAAGAGACCGGATTCCCTTTGTTCCCTGTCTCTTTCTCAGTTATCACGCTTTACTGCTTTATACAATGTTTTGCAGATAAGTTCTTCTTATTTTGCAGCCTTCGCTTCTAGATAATCAGCGATGGCAGCTACATCCTTGTCCCCACGTCCGGAAACATTGATGATGATGATCTTGTCTTTATCTAATTGTGGAGCACGTTTAACCGCTTCTGCAATCGCGTGTGAGCTTTCAATGGCTGGGAGGATCCCTTCTGTCTTACTGAGAAGAAGAAGAGCTTCTACTGCTTCATCATCTGTCGCTGCTACATATTCTACACGACCAGAATCTTTAAAGAAAGCATGCTCTGGGCCAACCCCTGGGTAGTCCAAACCAGCAGAGATCGAGTAAACTGGCGCTACTTTCCATCTTCGCCAAAGACTGCATAGGTCTTCATACCATCAACCACACCGATAGTCCCTTTGGTCATGGTCGCTGCGTGTTGATCGGTGTCCAAGCCATGTCCAGCAGCTTCTACCCCAATCAAGCCGACTTCCTCTTCTGCGACATACTCAGAAAAGGCACCGATGGCATTGGAGCCACCACCGACACAGGCAATCACATAATCTGGCAAACGACCTTCTTTTTCCAAGATTTGACGTTTAGATTCTTCACTGATCACCTTTTGGAATTCATGCACAATGGTTGGGTAAGGGTGAGGGCCAACAGCAGAACCCAAAACGTAAAAGGCATCCAGATCCGCCATCCATGCTCCAAACGCAGCATCCACGGCGTCTTTCAAGGTCTTAGTACCGGTTTCAACCGCATGGACGGTTGCCCCCATCATTTCCATGCGGAAGACATTCAAGCGTTGGCGTTCGACGTCTTCTGCCCCCATGTAGACATCACAGGCCATGCCAAACTTAGCTGCCGCAGCTGCTGTAGCTACACCGTGTTGACCAGCTCCTGTTTCAGCAATCACGCGCGTTTTGCCCATGCGTTTAGCCAAGAGGATTTGCCCCAAGACGTTATTCAATTTATGCGAACCTAGGTGATTCAAGTCTTCGCGCTTCAAATAAATTTTTGCTCCACCTAAATGCTCTGTTAAACTTTCCGCAAAGTAGAGTGGTGTTTCGCGTCCAGAATAGTCTTTCAAATAATGTTTGTATTCTGCAATAAATTCTGGGTCATTTTTATACTGTTCAAAGGTTTCCTCTAATTGATTGAGCAAGTTTTGAATGGGTTCTGGTACGAAAGATCCACCAAATTGTCCGAAATAGCCTTTTGTTTCTGTCATAATTGTGTCCTCTTTTCTCTATCTTCAATCCTGTTTATGATCTTTTTCTCTCGCGGGCCCTTTGAGCTGCAGTCTCACTGGGTTCCTTTGAGATACAAAAAACCTCACACAGAAAACTCTGTGTGAGGACGATTCGATACCGCGGTGCCACCTCAATTGTAGGAAGCTATTTTTTCTCCTACATCTCTGACCTGTCTAACAACAGGGTGCACGATAAGGTGTGCTCACCGAATTTTTATTGTTTCAAATTCATCATCATAAACGCATCAGCCCATTTCAAGATTCACCACTGCTTGTTCGCAATCACCACAAGCTCCCTGGAAGTGAGAAAAACCTCTACTTTTCTGATGTCTTGAAGCTATTATAGCTCCCGCTTCTGACTTTGTCAACAAAAATTTCAAAAAGACACTAAAATGTTCGGATTTTACATTTCCCCATTTTTTGCCAGCAATCGTGCTCTGCAATACTGAAAGCCTAAATAAGCCAGATAAGCCCCTAAGGTATTGGTCCACAAATCATCTAACTCAAAGACACGATTGGCATCAAACAAGAGATCTAACAGAACTTGGCTGCATTCAATCCACAAGCTCATCGCAAAGCCGAAACACAAGACCCATTTTCGACTCCTCAACCAGGGCCATAGCCAGAGGAGTTGAAAGACCAGCGGGCTTAACAAAAAGATATTGGCTATGTTTTGGAGAATGACCTTAATGAGTTGGAGGACACTGGTGATCTGGCCAAGATTCATCACCGAATTAAGAGGAACCAGCAGGACGACGATGCGACCGAAATGTTGAATACCCGGTGTTTCCATACCTGGCTCTGGCTGTTGGGGCAAAAAACACATCAGACACAAGAGGATAAAATAGAAGAAGCTGCCACTCCGTAACAGACTTCTTCCTCTTTTTGTTAGTTCTGTATGATCGATCAGCCCTTGTTTAAGGTTGCGCATGTTGAACAATCGCTTTCTCCCGATCCCGTTTCATGGTATTTGAACGCAATTGGCCACAGGCAGCATCAATATCTGTACCGTGCTCTTGACGCACCACACAGTTGACACCATGTTTTTCAAGGTATCATAGAAGGCCATGACCCGTTCTTTTGGACTCCGACTATATTGGTCATGCTCACTGACAGGATTGTAAGGAATCAAGTTAACATAAGACAATTTCTTGATATTCTTGAGCAATTCTGCCAACTCTAAGGCTTGCTCGACCCCATCATTGACTTCATTCAACATGATGTACTCAAAGGTCACCCGACGGTTCGTAGTCTCGATATAGTATTCAATGGCCGCAAACAATTTTTCAATTGGAAAAGCCCGGTTGATTTTCATGATGCTAGAGCGCAAGTCGTTATTTGGAGCATGAAGAGATACCGCTAAATTGACCTGCACACCTTCATTTGCAAAGTCACGAATTTTATGAGCCAAACCAGAAGTTGACACGGTAATATGACGAGCACCAATCGCTAATCCCTTGTCATCGTTGACCGTCCGGATAAATTTCAAGACATTGTTATAGTTGTCAAATGGTTCTCCGATCCCCATGACAACGATATGGCTGACCCGTTCATCTTGGCCACGTTCGTCAAAGTATTTTTGGACCAACATGATTTGAGACACGATTTCCCCATTGTTCAAATCGCGTTGTTTTTTGATCAAACCAGAAGCACAGAAGGTACAACCGATATTGCATCCTACCTGAGTCGTTACACAGACAGATAAACCATAGTGCTGACGCATCAAGACGGTTTCAATCAACATGCCGTCTGGCAATTCAAAAAGATACTTCACCGTTCCATCTGCTGACTCTTGCACGATTCGTTGCTTGAGTGGGTTGACGACGAATTGATCATTTAACTTTGCAATCAAGTCCTTAGAAAGGTTGGTCATTTCTTCGAAAGACTGGACGCGTTTGCGATAGAGCCATTCCCAGATTTGTGCTGCACGGAATTTCTTTTCGCCGTTTTCTTCCGCCCAATCAATCATATCTTGGCGTGTTAAACTATAAATGGATGGTTTCATTCTTTCTTACTCCTCTTTTTGTCGAATCACAAAATGACGTTTGTTGTCTCGTCTTCGTTGTCTTTTTGGTCTCAGCAGACGGTCTTGTTTTTTTCGAGTTATTCGCTGGTTGTCCCTTGTCGCGTTCTCGTTTTTGGAAACGATCTTTTTGTTTGCGATTGCGCGAACGCTTCTTGGGCTCTCTTTCTTCTGATTGAGCTTTTTTGACCGGTGATTTCTTATCAAAAGAAGCACGATGAGGCTCCTTATTTTCAAGGACAAAATAAGCACAACCATAGCTACAATATTCCAATAGATAATCGTCTAAGCGACTTAATTTATCCATCGTTGCAACATCGCGTTCTTCTTTATAAAAGCCACGCAAGCGCAACTGCTCATTGCTCCAATCACCAACAATGTAATCAAACTTGGTTAAAATCTCAGAAAATCGCTGACCAAAAACAGTCGCATCAAATGCTTCCTTCTCATTTTTCAAGAGCTCAAAGGAGAGGTTTTCTGAACGGATTTGGTCTCCTACCTGATGAAAGACAGGTCCAGGAAATTTATTGTAATTATATAATTCAGGGTCAATCTCTTTTCGCATAGTGTTCCTTCATCAAAATCTATTTACTGTAACACTTTATTTTTATCATAAATTTGATGACTTGCGTCAGATTTGACTAGAAAAGAGTTGAAATTCCTTTGAGAGCAAAAAGAGAGTGGGACAGAAATCGGTAATTCGTTAGAATTCGATTTCGTCGTCCCACCTCCGCACAGTTGAGTAGGGCTATAAAAGCTGATGAAATCAGCGTAGTAGAGCCCACTCAACCACTGCGTCTTGCTCAACAATCCAAAAAAATAATTGAGAGGCTAGGGACTTTTGTCCCAGCCTCTATGAATATTCATTGCCGGATGAAAGGGGCAAATAAAGAGTGATTTTTCGTATAGCTATTGGCCTTAGAATCAATCTCCATATGATAGGCTTCGCCAAATTGAAGATGCAATCGTTGGTCCACATTTTTCAAGCCAACACCTCCTAAACGAAGAAGGGTTTGGTCTGTTGATTCTGATCGATCAAACCCTTGTCCATTGTCAAAAATCGATACGCAGGCATAGTCTCCATTGATTTCAGTTGTCACTCGAATGAGACCTGGCCGATCGATCTCTTTAATGCCGTGGTAAATCGCATTTTCCACTAAGGGTTGAAGCACTAATTTGGGGAGCTGATAGTCGCCCAACCGTTCATCTTCTAGAATTTCATAGTTGAGCTTTTCACCATAACGTTGCTTCTGAATGAAAAGATACTGGCGGACATGGTCAATTTCATCTCTCAGTAGGATTTGTTCCTGGCCTTGGTTGAGAGCCAGTCGAAAATATTGAGCCAAAGACTTGGTGATGTCGACCACGCGCCTACTATTATTAAACTCCGCCATCCAAACAATCGTATCCAAAGTATTGTATAGGAAATGCGGATTAATCTGAGCCGAAAGTGCCTGCAACTCGTAACGCCGTGCGTTCTGCTCCTCTTCCTTGACCTGTTGCATGAGGTGATCGATTTGGTCCAACATGGCATTAAAAGCTTGAGCGAGGTCGACCAATTCTGGAGATCCTTTGGCTGCAGCCCTCAAGTTGGCATCTCCTGCTCCAATCCTCAAAATGATAGTCTGAAGGTCTCGTAAGGGTTTGATCCACAAACGCAGAACAAAGCTAATCCCTATTAAACACATGATCAAGGCCAGTAATCCTAGACCAATGAAAGAGTACAGGAGCTGCGACTGAAGCATCTGAAGTCCTTCAAGTGAAGCCACTCCAATCAAGGTCCAATCACTATTTGGAATCGGAACCTGATAGATAAAATTCTGCCCTCCTTTTGCATAGCCATCTTTCACAGCAATATAGGGCTGCATGGCCTGCATTTCTTGGCTGGAGGAATAGACCGCCTTTTTAGGATGGTAGACAAACTCATGCTTTTGATTAATGATAAAACTAAAGCCTTGTTTCCCTAGTTGAAGGTGATCCAAGTAAGCCTGAAGGCTATCGTAGCCAATATCCAAGCGTACTACTCCGAGATTTTGACCAGCCTGATCGACCACTTCTTGGGTAATAGAAACCACCCATTTTTCTTTTTCCGAAGTCAAGGATTCCTTTCGAGCTGGCGTCAAGACCGGCATGGCTCTTTCTTTAATCGCCTCTTGATACCAGCTTTCATTCATCATATCTGATGAAGTCTGCATGCTGATTTTGGAATCTGTCGCTACCAGACGTCCATCCTTGGTCACCAGGACTGCTGAGACCAGGTCCGGATCCGTTTCAATCATCGTTCGCATCAAGTGCTGAACCGTTTCTTGATCCGCACTCTTGTCTTGAGCAAATTGGCGAACAGCCTGTTCTTTGCTAAGAACCGTCGTGGTCTGCTTTAATTTTTTTAGATAGGAGGTGATAAACTGACTGCTTTGATCGATACTATTTCTTGTCGTCCGCTCCGTTTGCTGGCGGATCGTCCCTGAACTCGTTTGATAGTAGAGGCTACCGATGAGACCAAACAGCAAGAGAATGAAGAGAAAAAAGTAGAGGACCAGCTGAATCAGCAAGGGGTATCGTTTCATTCATGCTCTCCTTTTTTGTACTGCCTTGGTGTCACCCCAACAACCTGCTTAAAGCGTTGAGAAAAATAGTTCATATCTTCAAAACCCACCTGATCGGCGATCTCATAAATCTTTAAATCCGTCGTGAGAAGCAAGAGTTGAGCCTTCTTCATTCGCTCTTGAATGAGGTAGTCTTGGAAGGGGAGTCCCAATTTTTTCTTGATCAATACACTTAGATAAGAGGCACTGAAAACCAAGTTGATAGGCCAGATCCTTTAGGGTTAACTGGGAATCTGCTAAACGAGCATGAATGGCTTCTTCCAAGTCTGTCGAATAACCATGACTGACCAAACCTTCGACTTGCGCTTTTTTTCGCTCTTGATCGAGTTTTCCTTTCACCTTTGCTAACATCTCTTCAATATCATCTTTTGAAAAAGGCTTCAGCAAATAATCATCTGCACCTAACTTGATGGCTTTCCTCGCAAACTCAAAGTCATCATAACCCGTCAAAAAAATGATATGACAAGACGGAGACTGCTCTTTGACGAGATGGGCCAGATCCAAGCCATTCATTTGTGGCATATTGATATCGGTTAGAAGGATATCAGCTGGTTGATCTTGAAACTTTTTCCAAGCCTCACGTCCATTTTCTGCTTGGTTGATAACGGTCATTCCAAACTGTTCATAATCCACTAAGGAAGTCAGACCCTGCCGGATAAGCTCTTCATCTTCCACAATCATGATCGCATACATGTCTTTCACCTACTTGTCTTTGCTATACTTATTATAGCAAATTATGGTTCCAAATGTCTCAGACATAGTCCAATAAATAACCGTAGCCCTTTTCTTTCATTTCTGCTTTGGGAATGAAGGTAATAGACAAACTATTGATGCAATAGCGAAGGCCACCTTTTTCCTTGGGACCATCGGTAAAAACATGGCCCAGATGAGAATTTCCCACACGGCTCCGAACTTCTGTCCGAGTCATATTGAAACTCTTATCCTCCTTATAGATGGCCACATCAGGACTAATAGGCCGACTGAAACTTGGCCAACCACAACCAGAATCAAATTTATCCTTAGAGGAAAAGAGCGGCTCACCGGTCACGACATCTACATAAATACCGGCATCAAACTGATCCCAGTAACGATTGGAGAAGGCCCGTTCGGTATCATTTTTTTGTGTCACCGCATACTCTTCAGGAGATAACTTCTTTTTGATCTCCTCATCGCTTGGCTTGGAGTAGCGACTAGCATCAATAACAGGATAAGAAGCCTGATTGACATCGATATGGCAGTACCCATTCGGATGTTTCTTTAGATAATCCTGGTGGTAGTCCTCAGCCTTGATGAAATTGGTCAGTGGCTCTTTTTCCACTGCTAACGGTTTGTCGTATTTTTTTGCTACCTCTTCAAAGACTTGGTTAATGGTTGGAAGGTCCTCTTGAGAGACATAATAGACACCTGTTCGGTATTGAGTTCCCTTGATCATTTCCTTGACGATTCTTCGACGTTGGGTCGATAATCCGGAAATAATGCAGGAGCAATTCTTTCAGGGATACCTTTTTGACATTGTAAGTGATGTGAACTGTTTCGGCATGACCTGTTTGAGGGACCAATTCATACTTGGTCGTTTCTCCCTTTCCATTAGCGTAGCCTGATACAGCATCGATCACACCTGGAACACGGGAGAAATATTCCTCTACGCCCCAGAAGCAACCACCAGCCAAATAAATTTCACGCTGATCCTTTGGATCAACCTTTTCCTTTGTTTCCTTTTTGACTACTGGAGTCTGACTCATAGATGCTTTTTTGATACTCTCCGTACTTGTTTCTGATCGATCCATTCCGTTTGCTCCCTTGCTAAAGAAAAAGAAACCAATCGATAGGAAGCCAATGAGAAGAATCAAACCTACTTTCCATTTTGTTTCCATTGTCTATCTCCTTACTGCATGTTCTCTAGGGTCTTGAGGATATCCTCTTTATTCATATAGCCGATATGACTTTTCGATAAAGTCCCATCACTATTGATAAAGAGTGCCGATGGATAAGAACGAATCCCATACTCTTTTAGCAGTTCCCCTTTACTATCCAGTAAGACTGGGAAATCCTTGTAGTCCAAAGACTGGTACCAATTTTTGAAATCTGCTGCTGATTTTTCGCCATTAAAGGTTGGAGCTACAACGGATAAGACCACATAATCCTTACCCGCCTCTTCTTTTGCCAACTCATTGGTATCCTCTAATGTCGACAGGCAAATAGAGCACCAGGAAGCCCAAAATTTGAGGTAAACTTTCTTCCCTTTGTAATCGGATAAGCGGTAGGTCTTACCATCCACTCCTTGCAAGCTAAACTCCTTCACTTTTTTGCCAGATGCTTGCCTAGCCCTAGCTTTGGCTGTTTGTTGGCTCATGTCCTTATTGGAAGTAGCCATTCCTTGACTCGAACAAGCCCCCAAAAGTCCAGCGCATACGAATCCTGTAGCTACTAAAGCTAATTTTTTCATCATTATCACCTCTTTAAACAAGGAGAAAGTCATCCTCAGATGACCTCTCCCTTCTTTCATTCCTTGTCTGATTTCATTTCCGATGAGTTGCTCGTATCCTCCTTCATGCTAGAATCGCTGGATTTCATCTCATCTTTTTTCATATCGTCCTTCATTTCAGAACTGCTGTCAGACATCATAGATGAATCTTTCATGTCTTCTTTTTTCATTTTATCATCGGACATGGATGAATCCTTCATGTCATCCTTTTTCATATCGTCCTTCTTCATCATGCTACTATTGTCCATTTTTTTCATATCTGAATCCGATTTTTGACCAGAACAAGCTGCTAAAGTAACGAGGCTAAGCGTAGCAATGGTCAGTGTAAGAATTTTTTTCATGATTTTTCTCCTTTAATCCCTTAAGATTAGTGAAATAAAGATGCGAGGCTATTAAGATTTCCTAGCATCAGCAAGATACCCATCAAGATGATGAGGGCACCACCAATTTTTTTCAAGGTTCCCATATGGGGCTTGAGTTTAGCAAAATGTTGTAGAACCCAGCTAGAAGCTAAAGGCCAAAAGCAAGAAAGGCAGAGCCAAGCCTAATGTATAGACCAGCATCAGGAAAACACCTTGTAAAGCACCATCTCCTCCAGAAGCGGCAATGGCTAGAACCGAACTCAAAACTGGTCCGACACAAGGGGTCCAACCAAAACTGAAGGTAACCCCTATCAGAAAAGCATTGAAGAATTCATTGCGCTCCCGATTCTTTTTGAGTTGGATGGTCTTTTGTTTTTGGAGTTGTCTCAGATTGATCACGTCCATTTGGTGAATCCCTAATAAGATCACAATCCCTCCTAGCAGATAGCGAAACCATGGAGCATAAAGCACCTGGCCAAGGGCCCCTGCACCGTATCCTAGAATCAGGAAAACAGTTGATAGACCTGCGATAAAACAAAGAGTCTTCACCAAGCCATACCAAGAAATATCTCTTCCAAAAATCCGAACAGTCTTTCACACGTTCAGAATCCAATAGAATCCCTACATAGACTGGCATCAGTGGCAAAAATACATGGGGAGAAAAAGGATAGAACTCCGCTAAGAATACTGAAATGGAAAAACAAACTGGTTTGAATCATTTCACTACCTCCCTTTCTTTCTGATACCAGTATAAAGAAAAAAATCCCTCTAAAAATAGAGAGATTGATAAGCAAAAACTTGAATTTGATTAGAAGGTGAATCTTCCTATCTGCCAACTCTACCTCGTACTTTCAAGTACGAGACTGATCTAACAAGATACTTCTACTTCTTCTTCAAATAATCAATGGCGTCTTGAAGTGTTTTTGACGGGGAACGATTTTCATCTTCGAATGAATTTGTTTCGCTGCTTCTTTAGCGGTTTCATAGTTTGATTTGGCCTTGGGATTGGCTTTCTTTTCTTCTTTGGAAACTGGATTATTAGGGGCAAAGAAAATTTCTGCTCCTTCTTTATCGGCTGCGACGACTTTCTTGTCAATCCCACCGATATCGCCAACCGTCCCATCTTGGTTAATGGTTCCTGTCCCTGCAATATGGCGTCCCTGACGAAGATCTGGATCAGCTACTTGAGTGTAGATGGCTAGGCTAAACATCATGCCGGCACTTGGGCCACCAATCCCTTGAGTCGCAAATTGGACAGGAACATCGCCTTTGGCTTCAGTCCGGTCGATCAGGCTAATCCCGATTCCGTTTTTCCCGTTGGACAATTTGATGATCTTCCCATCTGCTGTCTTGGTTTGTCCATCCTCGATATAGGTCACCGAAACGGGGTCGCCAATTTTTTGAGAACCAACATAATCAATCAATTCTTTGGAACTCTTAAAGGTCTTCCCATTCACACCGGTGACGGTATCCGCAATGTTCAAGATTCCCTTAAAGGTCGAGTCATCTGCTACTTGCATGACATAAACACCTAGAAAGTCCATCTGGGTTTCTTTTCCAGCTGTCTTTAGCCCTTGGTAGATGGCCATATTTTGCGAGGTTTCCATATAGAATTGGTTAATCCGCGTAAATTCTTGGCTCGAACTACCACCTGTCATATCCTTGGCAGAGTAGATATCTGTAAAAGGTGTCGCCCAAGCATAGATCAAATCAGCCGGGGTCGCTTCTTTCACTGCTACGGTTACAAAGTCATAGGATCCTGACTTGGTATCCATTTTTCCATCCACTGTCATGACCGATCGAATATCTTCTGCCGTTCCTGGCATCTCAATATAATAGGGAAGGCGAATCACAAAGGCAGCTAGCAAGAGGAGCAAGAAAAGAACGCCTGCAATCGGCCATCGGTATTCTTTCAATCGTCCTTTTTTCTTTTTTGTAGGCAAGCTTGGTTTATTCGCTTGTGTCATCTTTGATTTCCTCCATTACACTCTTTGGTACATAAGGTGAGATATCCTGCTGAAAAGCCAGCAACTCTCGAATACGCGTTGAACTAATGGCCTGGTAAGGAGGCTGGGCGTAGAGATAAACCGTCTCCAATTCAGGCGCCAACTGGTGATTAAAATAATCCATATTGGCTTCGTATACCAGATCCTGTGCATTGCGCAAGCCTCGGATCAAGGTGATGACCCCAAGATTGCGCGCCACTGTCACAGCCAACTCTTGAGTTGACGTCACAATTTCAACATTTTCCAAATGAGCCAAGGCCCCTTTCACCATGCGCACGCGTTGCTCAATGGAAAAGAGTCCGACTTTTTCCGGATTATAAAAAATTCCGACATAGACACGGTCAAACAAGCGACTAGCTCGCTCGATCAATTGCACATGCCCAATGGTAATCGGATCGAACGATCCTGTAAACAATCCACTTCTATCTGACATATACTGTTACCTTACTAATTCCATAAATTTTTTCTTTCCAAATTCCCACTTGTCCGATTTCCTCAGGAAGTTCTACATGTTTATCGGTTTCGCACACAATTAGGATGTCCTCTGACAAGAGTTGGCGCTCGCACAAGGTTTCGATATCGCGAACAATCTCTTCCTTGGCATAAGGAGGGTCTAAGAACACCAAGTCAAAGGTGCCCGTTAGAAGCCCCAAGGCTTGCTTGGCCTCCATTTTTAGCAGTTGAAACCGTTCCTTTTCCTTGGTCATGGCAATATTGGCTGCTACAATTTCCTGCGCTCTGCGGTCTCTTTCCACTAAAACGGCCTCTGACATGCCTCGAGAAACGGCTTCGATAGAGAGCCCACCGCTTCCAGCATAGAGATCCAGCACTCTTCCACCATCAAAGTAAGGACCAATCATATTGAACATGGCCCCTCTGACCTTATCAGAAGTCGGCCTGGTTGTTTTTTTCCTTCAAGTGTTTTGAGGGGACGTCCCCCGTAGGTTCCAGATACTATTTTCATAGGGACCATTATACCAAAAAAAATCAGAAAATTGCGATTTGATATGGTCAAGCGACAATTAAAAGAGCCGAACACTCTGCTCGACTCTTTCTTTGTCTTATAGGATATTTTCATATTCATCACGGACAGATTGAGGCCAGACACTGGTTTGGACTTCACCGATATGTTTCTTACGAAGCAAGAACATAGCCAAACGAGATTGCCCAATCCCTCCACCAATCGTGAGTGGGAAGAGACCATTTAACAAAGCCTTGTGCCACTCTAATTGGAGACGATCCTCGTCCCCTGTGATCGCAACTTGACGGCGAAGCGTATCTTCATCGACACGGATCCCCATTGAAGACAACTCAAAGGCTGAACCTAGAACATCATTCCAGACGAGGATATCACCATTCAAGCCCTTGTAGCCATTTTCAGACTCTGTTGTCCAGTCATCGTAGTCAGGTGCACGGCCATCGTGTGGTTTGCCATCTGCAAGCTCTCCACCAATCCCAATCAAGAAAACGGCTCCGAATTCTTTGGCAATGGCATTTTCACGCTCTTTTGGAGTTAAATCTGGATAGCGTTCCACCAACTCTTCTGTGTGAACGAAGGTAATTTGTTTTGGAAGAACTGACTCAATATCATAGCGCGCTTCTACTGCTAGTTCTGTCAAACGAATCGCCTTGTAGATTTTTTCAACCGTTTCTTTGAGGTAGGCGATATTGCGTTGACCATTTGGGATGACTTTTTCCCAGTCCCATTGGTCTACATAAACAGAGTGGATAGCATCTAGCGAATCTTCATCTGGACGAAGAGCCTTCATATGGACAAAGAGACCTTCTCCTTCGCCAAAACCAAAACGTGCCAAGGTATGGCGTTTCCATTTTGCGAGTGAATGCACGACTTCATAAGTCTCATCAGGAATTTGAAGGACCTTGACAGATACCGGATGTTCAATCCCAGAAAGGTTATCCTGCATCCCGTCTCCGACCTTGCTCAAAATTGGCCCTTGGACTTCAATGATGTCCAATTTATCTTTTAAATATTGTGTGAAAGTCGTTTTAACAAACGAAATTTCTTTTTGTTGGTGGATAAAACTTTTTTTCATATAGTTCCTCATTTATAGACATTTTTAGAAATGATTATACTCTTTTTTTCAATCAAAATCAAGTCTTTTTCATTCGTTTTTCAACTGAATTTTTTTCTCTTGCAAAAAGGATTCATTTTTTTGATAAACTATACGTAACTTTTGAAACGTTACATAGGAGGAGCGACATGTTTGATGCAAAAAAACTAAAAGAAAGACGCCTGGAAAAAGGCTTAACCCAAGCAGATGTCTACGAGGATCTCAAGATTTCTCGCAAGACTTACTCCAGTTGGGAGAATGGCTTAGCGGAGCCACACGAAAAAAATCTCAGGAGGTTGGCCAAGCGCCTCTCCGTTAAAGAGGACTACTTTATTAACAAAGACTCCGCACTCTACACCTACCCTTTATTAACCCCACCTCATCAAAAGAAAGTCGACCAATTGGCCAGCCAGTTATTGGAACAGCAGCAAAAAGTTGTTTCCTTGACGGCTTATAAGGTTCTGTCGATTGAGCTGGCAGCTGGTTTGGGACATACCTTTTATGACAACGAAACGGACTATGAAACTGTCTATTTTGACCAAGAGATCCAACACGACTTTGCCTCTTGGGTATCCGGAGATTCGATGGAACCTCTCTATCCCAATGGCTCTGTTGCCCTCATGAAGCAGACTGGCTTTGACTACGATGGTGCTGTCTATGCCCTCATCTGGAATGGAAAAACCTACATCAAGAAAGTCTATCGGGAAGCGGAAGGCTTGCGCTTAGAATCCATCAACCCTGACTACGATGATTTATTTGCTCCCTATGAAGACGAGCCCAAAATCGTCGGCATTGTGGTCGGGCATTTTCTTCCACTTGAGGTTTAAATATGCTATTTGATTATTCACGTGAGCCTCATTCTGATATTGCTTTTGTGGATATGAAAAGTTTTTATGCCAGTTGTGAATGTGTCCGTCTGGGGCTCAATCCCTTGACCACTTCTCTTTGCGTCATGAGCCGAAGCGACAATTCTGCTGGCCTGATTTTTGGCGAGCTCTCCCTGTTTTCAAACAAGTCTTTGGCAAGAAGAATGTCAGCCGTAGCTACGACCTACCTTTTGACCTCAAAACCAGAAAATTTAATAGCTACGTCGCTAAAAAACAAGGATTGCCCACAGATCCAGCCTTTATTGCATCCATTGAATCCTGGGCCAAGAGGACTCTGATTGTGCCTCCACGGATGAATGCCTATATTCAAGTCAATATGGAGATTCAAAAAGTTTTTCAGGAATTTGCGGCACCAGATGATATTTTCCCTTACTCGATTGACGAAGGCTTTATCGATCTGACTTCTTCCTTAAATTATTTTATTCCAGATCCCTCCCTCTCTCGAAAGGAGAAACTGGATCTCCTTTCTGCCAGAATCCAAAAAAGGATCTGGCAGGAAACTGGAATCTACTCTACCATCGGACTCAGCAATGCCAATCCCCTTCTTGCCAAGCTAGCCTTGGACAATGAAGCCAAGCATTGCCGAAATATGCGCTCCAATTGGTCTTATGAAGATGTAGAAAGTAAGGTCTGGAAACTGCCCCAGCTCACTGATTTTTGGGGCATTGGACATCGGACTGAAAAGCGATTGCAAAAAATCGGGATCACGTCGATTGCTGAACTGGCCCAGGCTCACCCAGATCTCTTAAAGAAAGAATTCGGAATCATGGGCCTTCAACTGTGGTTTCATTCTCATGGCATTGATGAAAGCAATGTCCACAAGCCTTATCGTCCGAAATCGCGAGGCATTGGTAACTCTCAAATCTTGCCCTATGACTACCATCTACAAGCTGATATTGAACTGGTGTTTCGGGAGATGGCTGAACAGGTGGCTATTCGCTTGCGACGGAAAAAAAAAGAAGACCCAGCTGGTCTCTATTCATGCCTCCTACTCCAAAATCGAGGGGCTTCCGTCCATTCACTGCCAGCAAAAGATTGAGCCCACCCAATCCACCAAGGTTTTATCCGACACGGTTCTGCGGCTCTTTCGCTCCAAGTACGAAGGAGGCGCCATTCGGCAGATCGGCATTTTTTATGGAGAACTTGTCGAAGAGTCTCTTCAACTCTTTTCTCTCTTTGATGACCCAGTAGCCCTAGAAAAAGAGGAGAAACTCCAGCAGACCATTGACCGCATTCGGGACCAATTTGGCTTCACCTCTCTTCAGAAAGGCTCCTCACTACTAGAAAACTCACGCGCCATTGCACGCAGTAAACTAACAGGCGGACATTCCGCAGGAGGCTTAGATGGATTAACATGATTGACCGTTCTTATCTCCCTTATCAATCCGCTCGCGAATTTCAAGATCGTGGCATGGCCAAATGGGCCGGCTTCTTTTTATCCGAACACACAACTGCCCTGCAGACAAAAGAAATTGACCGCAGTCAGCTCACGGTTCTTCCACTTGCTGAACAGATCCAGCTCCTGGAGCAGGCCTTTCAACAACAAACGACGATCTCGATCACGACTCTAGAGGGGAATCAATTTGCTACCTACACAGGTTCGATTCACACCTTATCTGCTTCTGAGCTTCTTCTCAAAAGCGATGGCCACTACCACCGTCTCCTCGTAGACTCTATCATTTTTATTGAATCTGAGGAAACACCCTATGAAACCTATTCAGACTAAACACGAATTACAATTTGATTATTTTTCGGAGAATTACCACCAATTTGAGATGGACTTTTACAAGTGGGCCGCTACTTCTACGCCGCTCGTCTTTTTAGAAGACGATATTCTCCACTCCATGGCAGCAGGCCAGCGAAACTACTTTCGTCTTCACCACACCAAAAGTCGGGATCATCGAGACCATTATTTCTATTTTAAGGTTTCCACACTCTCCCAATCACCCCTGACCCGTATTTACGCTTATACAGGACATCACTTACAAAAGATAGATCCTCATCAGACAGAGAAAAAGGATAGCTTGAGCTGAGAAGCTATCCTTTTTCTAATTTTTTAGATTCACTACAGTCCGTACGAGTGATTAGAACCCATCTACGTTGGTGTAGATTTTTTGTACGTCTTCATCGTCTTCAAGAACGCTGTAAAGTTTTTCAAATGTTTCCAAATCTTCACCTGACAACTCAACTTCTGATTGAGGAATCATTTCCAATTCCGTTACTTGGAATTCTTCAACACCTGATTCACGCAAAGCAACGATCGCTTTGTGGAGATCAGTTGGAGCAGTGTAGACTGTGATCGTTCCTTCTTCAGCTTCGACATCATCTACATCCACATCTGCTTCAAGCAAAAGCTCAAAGATCGCATCCGCATCATCACCAGCAAAGACGATGACACCTTTGTTGTCAAAGAGGTAAGATACAGAACCTGAAGCTCCCATGTTCCCACCGTTTTTACCAAAAGCAGCACGGACATTAGCAGCTGTACGGTTGACGTTTGACGTCAAGGTATCAACGATCAACATCGAACCATTTGGTCCAAATCCTTCGTAACGTCCTTCTGTAAAGGTTTCGTCAGTGTTTCCTTTTGCCTATCGATCGCTTTATCAATCACGTGTTTTGGCACTTGCGCTTGTTTCGCACGGTCAATAACGAATCTCAAAGCAGTATTTAGTTCTGGATCTGGTTCACCCTTTTTAGCAGCTACATAGATCTCCACACCAAATTTGGCATACACTTTTGAGTTGGCACCATCTTTGGCAGTTTTCTTGGCAACAATATTGGCCCATTTACGTCCCATGAGGATTCTCCTTAAATTTTTTCAAATTATTTTCAATCTTTAACATTATATCACAAATCGTCGAAGTTAGACTAGATTTTTCTATTTTTAGAAAGGGGATTTTATAGGAATTTTCTTCGAGTTGGGAATTTTAAATAGCTATCCTAACTATCAAAAAGATCCTCTTTTAAAGACTTAATAATGATCTTTAAAAGAGAGGAAAGCGACACCTGACTCATCTAGCATATAAATCAGGCGATTCTCTGCATCAATCCGTCTTGACCATGCTCCTTGAAAGTCATATTTCAAAGGCTCAGGCTTACCAATCCCTGCAAATGGGTCCCTTTGGATCTCTTTGATAAGGGTATTGATTCGCTTCAGTGTTTTTTTGTCCTGACTTTGCCAGTAACAATAATCCTTCCAGGCATCTTCTGTAAACTTGAGTAACATCCGTTACCCCTCAATCTCATGGAGTTGAACCTGACCAGCTCGGACTTCTGCCATGCCCCGCAAGACCTTATCTGACAATTCCTTGTTCTGAGCTAGTCTCAGGGTTTCTTGTAGGCTGTCCCACTCGCTCTTAGAGATGACCACAATATCTTCGTCTGGATTCTTATTCACGACTGTCAAAGGCTCAAACTCATCATTCACCTTCTTCATATAATCCTTCAAATGATTGCGGAATGTTGAATAAACGACTGCTTCCATGACCATACCTCATTCTACCTCTTTTCTATTATTATACATGAAAAAGAAAAACTTGTCAGGAACTTGTACAAGTTTTCCCACTCTACCTAATTATTCGTAAAAAGTTTCTAAATTTGGTAAAAAAATCTACTGTCTAAAGGAATTTTTAGACAGTAGATAAACACTGTTTCCGTGCATCATAAACTTCTTGCCTTACGTGAATGTGAGCAGAGAAAATTTACGTCAGATTGTTTATTCTTCCACCCTCACTGGCACTCGACCCCAGATCTGCTCTGGCAATTGGGGATGACCTAGCTGATACACCTGATCCGCTTGTTGGGTCAAAAGCTATCCCAAGGTTCCTTACCGATTCGAGTCACGATTTCTACTGATTTTTTCAAGCCTTTGAGGTGAGCTTGTCCCTTTGCGGAAAAACCTAAGACATGAATGGCGTCGGGAAGAGCTTGATCCATCGCCCCTACCAAGATGTAGGTCAAGATGCGGCGCACTCGCGCCTTAGTATAGCGCTTGGTTGCGACTTTCTCCACCAAGTCTCCCACAGAACTAGCACTTCGAACCGCATCCTTTATCCGATTGGCCAATTCCTCATTGACCTGAAAAATCTGTGTCAGATCCGGATGGGTTAGGATTTGATAACGGAGCAGTTGGTCATAATCCTCCCAAGATACCTGTGGAGCCGACTGAAAGAGTTGGCTATTGGGCATGAATCTAGCGACAAAGTCCTGATCTTCCTTGTGTAAGCGTAGACTAGTCGCAGAAGCATAAGCTACCTCTTTTTCTTCTGAATGGTAGCCCGCACCTTGCCGTTGGATAGCCTTAAGCGCAATCCCCTTCCCAGCACAAGCCTTGGCATAAGCCAGCCCTAGAATATGATTGGGAGTATCTCCTGTGAACTCCACTCCAGCAAAGGTTTCCCACATTTTTTGGTTTTTTTGTGGATAGGATAAATCATCCGGAAGGCTTCGCAAGAAAGCTTCCATTTCCTCTTCTTTCTCCGAATAAACAGTCGCAATCGCTTGGTAATTCAAGACTTCTTCTGTCCCAAAGGTCAATTGGTCGATTCCCAGACGGGACAAAATCTCTACCGCTCCCTTGGCAAAATGATCAGCTGACTGAACAGCAACGAGAAAGGGGAGCTCGACCACCAGATCCGCTCCATTTTCCAAAGCCATCTGCGTGCGAATCCATTTGTCTACAATGGCAGGCTCGCCACGTTGAACAAAATTCCCAGACATGGCAACAATCTTCAGCCCTTCTGCCTGTTTGAGCAGGTACTTGTGACCATTGTGAAAGGGATTAAATTCTGCAATAATACCTGTAACTGTCATGTTTTCCTACTTCTGTGCTACAAAAAACCAACGTTTGCTGGTCTTTGTCGGCTCTTTGTCTTCAAAGTCTGCATAGAGTTTAAAGGATTTAAAGCCAGCCTGCTCCAATAAGATGTCATAGGTTAAAACTTCATAGGTACGCTCCTCATGAACTTCATCGTGCCGATTAAAGGATCCATCTTCTTCTTGGACAAAGAAGGTCAGCTCATGGACGATCGAGTGAGGGGCTTCATCCTCATAGGTATCCCAAAGCATGGCAAAGTCTTCTGCATTTTCGTGGTAGGAATAGCCTGGGAAGACCTCATCCGTCTGGTAGGTCGAATGGACATCAAAGATAAAAACACCATCTTCATTAAGGGCATTGTAGACTTCTTTGAAGACATCCCCTACTTCTACCTCGTCCTGCATATAGCAGATAGAATCCGAGTAGCAGGTCACGAAATCATAAGTGCCTGCTTGCGACAGGTCCAGCATATTGCCCTCGATAAAATCAATCTTCTGCTTGGCTGAAGCAGCTCTTTTTTCAGCAATTTTCAGCATGTCCGCACTCAGGTCTAACCCTGTCACATCAAAACCAGCTTGAGAAAAGCGAACAGACTGGATCCCTGTCCCACAAGCCAATTCTAGCAATTTTTTCTTATCTTTTGTCTTTGGGAGATGGCGGAGGGAAAAATCCGTCCATAAGTCATACAGACTATCATCCATGACCGCATCGTAGACCGCCGCAAACGTTTCATAAGTCGCCATATTCATGATACCAAGTCCGCCCGTAATCCGATAGAAAATTAGGAGCACGACGATGGAGCTAAGCTCCAAGGAGAGCTATCTATTTTCCGAGGATTACAGGACGGGTTCAAATCCTTTCTAAGATACAAAGAGCGTTAAAAGCAAAGAGAAAATAGGAAACTTTCTGCCGCATCGTCAGATACAAAGGAAGTTACTCTTTTTCTCACAGCTTTTAGCTCGTGTTCAATTATCAAACTAACTAAACACGAGGCCCCATCCTTTCTTTCCATAGAATTTCAATTTAACCAACAAAACTCAGTTGCTACCAACTGAGTTTACCTGCTTATGCTAGAGCTGCTGAAAGATCGACAGCACTTGCTTCGTGCCATAGCTTTTCTAGGTTATAGTGGGCACGCATTTCTTCTGAGAAGACATGGACCACCACACCACCTAAGTCAAGAAGGACCCAACCTCCAGCTGAATCACCTTCGACGTGGCTGGCATTGCCACCAGCTTCAACGACCTTCTCGCGAATATTTTCAGCGATAGCCTCCAATTGGCGGCTGTTCATAGAGCTTGCGATGACAAAGTAGTCTGTCACGCTGGTCAAGCTTTGAACATCCAAAGCTACAATGTCTTCCGCACGCTTTTCATCTGCTGCTTTGACAACTAGTTCAAGTAGTTCTTTTTCTTTCATGTAATCCTCTTTCCTTAAAAAATTGATTTGTAATCTAAGACATCCGCAAAACGTTCTGCCCAAATATTTTCATAAAATTCATTAAGCGTTTCTGCCGGAATATCCTCTCCATCAAAGGTTGTGACAGCTCCTTCTGGAATGACCAGCTTGTAGCCGTATTCAAACCCGACTTTGACGGATGTATCGACACAATATTCTGTCTGCATACCACACAGGACCAGTTGTTCAATCCCTTGTTGATCCAAGTATTCTTTTAATCCTGTCTCCTTAAACATGCTATTGTATCGCTTCTGAAATACCTTTTCATTCGCCTGTCTTTTCAACAGAGGCGATAATTGCCAATCTTCCGAAGTTAAAGCCTCTGGCGTTTCAATATGCTGTATATAGATGATTTCAACCTGCTGTTTTCTAGCCTGATCTTGCAAATAAGCGATCTTCTCTAAGATCATTTCTGTCTCAAAGCCTGTTTCCACTAAGATATTTTGTACATCAATAATGATAAAAGCTGTTTTCACTCATTGCTCCTCTTTCAAATACTTCACAAAGGCGTTATAGGTTTCAAGGGTTTGGGGATAAATGGGCAATCCTTGGTGGGCTAGGTGTTCGACTGTGCGAGCCGTCTCATAAGCCACGGCACGATCCAAAGAGACTTGAGCGATGTCACGTGCTTGATCCACTCCCGGGAAGGCCCGGTTGTGCTCAATGTAATCTGCCACATAGACAATCTTGTCTAAGGTTGACATCTGTCCACTCCCCACGGTGTGAATCTCAATACTGCGAAGAATGGCTGGATCTGTCAGTCCGAGGTCTTCTTGGATCTTATAAATCCCGACCATCCCATGCCAGACATTGTTGCCCCAGTTTTTTAATGCTGGATCCAGCTCATAGCGATCGATCAAGTCCAGAAATTCCTGATCTGATAATTTCTTGGCGTAGTCATGTAACAAACCTGCTAGGCCAGCCTGCTCTTCGTCAGCCCCATAGCGTTTGGCCAAGTCACGCGCAGCCTTCTCAACCCCTAAACAGTGAGTTAGCCGCTTTTCTGGCAGGATTTGGCGCATTTTTTCAAGCAAGACCTCACGAGAAAAGCCTAGATAGTTTTCATAGGTCATTGATACAATCCTTCTTTCTTGATGTAGTCTAAGACTGGTTTTGGCAACATAAAATTCGGCGTCCGACCCTTGGCTACAAAATCACGCACCATACTAGAAGAGATGTCCATGAGAGGAACATCCACCCAGATCACCGGATAAGAAGTCCCCGCCTTATAGCGTGGCCGCTGGACCCCGACAAATTGCACAATCTCCACCAATTCATCGATGCGGTGCCATTTTGGTAAATAATCTACCATATCTGCACCAATAATGAAGTAATAATCTGTGTCTGGATCCCGTTCATTGAGCAAGAGCATGGTGTCGTAGGTATAGGAAATCCCTTTCCGCTCGAGTTCAATCGTCTCGATCTCCAGACCTTCAATGCCTTCAATGGCTAATTCCAGCATCTTAAGGCGATGGTGCTCAGCAATCGTCCCCTTGGCATCGACATGCGGTGGCTCATACTCAGGCATCAAGAGCACCTTATCTAACCCTAATTGTTGGCGCACTTGATCCGCAACGACCAAATGGGCATTGTGGACCGGATTGAAATTTCCACCCAAAATACCAACTTGTTTGCGTTTCTTGTCTTTGATCTCTGGCTCTAACTCTACCTTGGTAAAGGGAGTCAATAGTTCAATTGCCATAGGTTTGCTCTCCTCGATGTCTTAAATTTCTTTTACCTTCGCTGAAATTTTACGATTTTCTTTTTTGCTCGATTGTTTAAACAAGATGAGAATCCGACCAATCTTTTGGACCGTTTCCACACCGATTTCTTCTTCCAAGATTTCTGCTACTTCATGGATGTTCTCATCCGTATTTTGAAGAAGAGTTACCTTGATCAGTTCGCGCGCATCAAGCGCTTGGCGCACACTGGTTTTGATTTGGTCATTGAGCCCGTTTTTCCCAATTTGGATAATGGGTTTGAGGCTGTGGGCTTGGCTATTGAGGAAAGCCCGTTGTTTAGATGTTAATGTCATGTTTTTTCATTGTTTCTTTTTTGATACTTTTCTGATGTGGTGGCGGTCGTCAGCGACCTCCTAGCGGAGTTCCATGACTTAAATTTGAGCCTAAAGTCTCAAATTTTCCGCGCCTAAGTAGTAAAATATCTACTTAGGCTTTCACCACAGCGAAAAGTATCCTTTCTAGGCTCGTTGCACTCGCCCAGTCTATAAAGAAACTATTTCCTTTCAAATTTTTAAATGATAGCTTTGCGGGTAACGACGGCAACGCCTTCTGGTGCCCAGACAGCTACTTTGGCTTCTCCATTGACGCGGATCCAGCCGAGTCCTGAGATAACGAGATCTGTCTTGTCCTTGATGGTAAACTCATGAGAAACCAAGGGTGGGAACTCTTCTTTTTCCTTGCTATTAGGTGGAGTTAGTAAACCACCGACATGCTTGTCATAAAAGGCAGTCGCTCCTTCAAGCTTGGTTCGGTGAAGTTTGAGTTCGTTGTCAAAGAAGGCGGTGAAACCTTGCTTTTCTCCCTTGATAAAGTCAAAACGTCCTAGACCACCCAAGAAGAGGGTTTGCCCTGGATTGAGCTGATAAGTTTTGGGTTTGATTTCCTTTTTAGGGCTGACATACTTGAGATTTTTTGCTGTCAAGTAATGGGCCATCTGGTGGCGATGGATAATCCCGGGTGTATCGTAGATATAGGATCCATCGTCCAACGGAATTTCGATCTTGTCCAGTGTCGTCCCTGGGAAGCGAGAGGTCGTGATGATATCCTTGTCCCCAGTGATTTCTTGGATGATTGCATTGATAAGGGTCGATTTCCCAACGTTGGTCACACCCACCACATAGACATCACGGCCCTTACGGTACTGCTCAATCTTTTCCATCAAGTCCTTGATAGCACTCTTGTTTTGGGCAGAGGTGAGGACCACATCGACAGGACGCATGCCTTCTTCGTGGGCCCGCTCCATCAACCAATGGGTTACCTTGCTATCCTTGACAGACTTAGGCAAGATGTCTTTTTTGTTTCCGACCAAGAGGACATCATTTCCTGCTACAAAGCGTGGTAGGCCAGGGATAACGGATCCATTAAAGTCAAAAATATCCACTACATTGACCACGAGAGCATCACTATCTCCTACTTCGTGAAGGAGTTTTAGGAAATCATCATCTGTCAGATGCACATCTGTGATTTCATTATAGTGACGGAGACGGAAACAGCGTTGGCAATAGACTTCGCCTGTTTCCAAACCCTTTTCAAGAGCTGATTGGGGAGTATAGCCTAGCCCCTCTTTGTTTTCTGTCTGAATGGGGGCTCCACAGCCGATACAGAATAATTCTTCCATTCTTAAATTCCTTTTTTGTATACAATCGGACCATATTTTTCGGCCATTTGCTTCATGACACGGCGTTCACGCGCCCGGTTGATCTGCGTCTTGATCGAGTCATGCTCGACCAAAGGCTTGACCAAAATCGAACGAATGCCTGCACGATGGGCAGCCCGGATATCCGTCATCAGTTGATCCCCGACCATGACCACTTCATTTCTCATAGTGAAAACGTTTGAGGGCACGATCAATCCCAAAGGTAAAGGGCTTGAGCGACCAGGCTTCATAGTCAATATCAAATTTCTCAACAGCGCGCTTAACCCGTTTGGGACTATTATTAGACACCACGATAACCCGAATCCCTCCATCACGAAGGTCGTGCAACCACTGGCGCATTTCGGGAGTCCCATCCGGGTTATTCCAAGCAATCAAGGTATTATCCAAATCCACAAGGACCGCCTTGATACCCTGTTTTTTCAAGTCTGCAACGGTGAGATCATAAGCTGCTTCCACCGCAAAATCTGGTTTGTAATTTTCGATTGACACGTTTTTCTCCATTTTTTATACTCCTTTCATTGTAGCATAAAAAGGCCCATTTTGCACCCGCTTCACGACTAAAACAGCGACAGACTCCAATCAGGTCGCTTTCACTACTCAAAAAATAGACAAAATCCTTACAAAGTTCCAAAAACATGGTATAGTAGAAGAAAAAGAACTCGGAATTTTTTATGAAACAAACAAGCTTAAAAGAGGTCTCTCCTCTTCTCCAGCGCATCATTAATTGGTCGTCTATCATTGGTGCTCTTGGGACCTTGGCCTTTTGTATCTGGGCCTACTTTTCTGGCATCCTTCAATCCAAAGAAACCTTGTCAGCTTTTATTTTGCAAGCAGGTATTTTTGGACCACCTCTCTTTATCTTTCTTCAGATCCTTCAGACAGTGGTCCCTATTATTCCCGGCGCCCTGACATCTGTAGCAGGTGTTTCATCTATGGTCATATTATCGGGACCATCTACAATTACATCGGCATCGTGATTGGCTGTGCCATTATCTTCCATCTCGCCAGAATGTACGGACCTAAGTTCGTCCAATCCATGGTCAGTCAGAAGACCTACGACAAGTACATTGGCTGGCTCAATGAAGGCAAGCGGTTCGATCGATTCTTTATCTTCATGATGATCTGGCCGGTTAGTCCCGCTGACTTCATCTGTATGCTGGCAGGTCTGACCAATATGACCTTCAAACGCTACATGACCATTATTATTCTCTGCAAACCTATCACCCTCGTCATCTACACCTACGGCCTGACCTATATCATCGATTATTTCTGGAAAATGGTCTAAAAATAGGTTACTTAATTTTTTTCTCTTACAGAATCATACAAAAAAACACGGCATACCGCCGTGTTTCAGAACGTAGACAAACCCTACCAGCAATAGAAACATTGCTATTTTGTAGGTTGGGTACTATATAGTGAAAACTCTTAGGAATGCTGATATCGCGCTATTCTTAAGAGTTTTTTACTTTCTCTATTTTTTAAAAAAGACTGAAGAAAATCGTCCAAAATGGACTTTTTCTTCAGTCTGAAACACGGCATTCCGCCGTGTTTCTGTGTTTATTTCACCAACTTCTTCATCTCATCAATCCGTGCTACGGTTGCATCGTACTTCGCTTGGTAGTCGGCTTGTTTGTCGCGTTCTTTTTGGACGACTTCTGGTTTGGCATTGGCTACGAAGCGTTCGTTAGAGAGCTTCTTACCGACCATATCCAGTTCTTTTTGCCATTTGGCCAATTCTTTTTCAAGACGCGCCAATTCTTCTTCGACATTGAGAAGGTCAGCGAGTGGCAAGTAGATTTCTGCACCTGTGATGATGCTTGACATAACCAAATCAGGTACCTCTACATCTGCTGCAATTTCCAGGTGTTCTGGGTTTGTGAAGCGTTTGATGTAGTTAACGTTGTCATTGAAGAAGGCATCAAGCTTGCTATCGCTTGTCTTAATCAAGATAGTGATTGGTTTGCTTGGCGCTACGTTCACTTCTGCACGTGAGTTACGAACAGAGCGAATCACATCTTTAAGAGCTTCAACGCCGGCTGCTGCTTCTTCGTTTTCAAACTCTGGACGAACCACTGGGTATTCCGCAGTCACGATTGTTCCTTCAGAGATTTGGCCATAGATTTCTTCAGTTACGAATGGCATGATTGGGTGGAGGAGACGTAAGATTTGATCCAAGGTGTAAAGAAGAACTGAACGAGTGATGACTTTTTCGTCCTCATTGTCGCTATAAAGCACTTCCTTAGTCAACTCAACATACCAGTCAGCAAACTCATCCCAGATGAAGTTGTAGAGGATGTGACCAGCGACACCAAACTCAAACTTATCAAAGTTTTCAGTGACCTTACCGATCGTTTCATTGAGGTTGTGGAGAATCCAGCGGTCTGTCACGTTACCTGCTTGACCAGCAGCCACTTTAGCTACATTTTCACGTGCTGCATCCAAGGTCAATCCTTCATTGTTCATGAGGATGTAGCGAGAGATGTTCCAGATCTTGTTAATGAAGTTCCATGAAGCATCCATTTTCTCGTAAGAGAAGCGCACATCTTGACCAGGTGCAGAACCGTTTGAAAGGAACCAACGAAGGGCATCGGCACCGTATTTCTCGATAACATCCATTGGGTCAATCCCGTTACCAAGAGATTTAGACATCTTGCGTCCTTGCTCGTCACGAATGAGACCGTGGATAAGGACGTTTTGGAATGGCTGACGGCCAGTGAATTCCAATGATTGGAAAATCATACGAGACACCCAGAAGAAGATGATGTCGTAACCTGTTACCAAGGTTGACGTTGGGAAGTAACGTTTGAAGTCTTCTGAGTCGACATCCGGCCAGCCCATAGTTGAGAATGGCCAAAGGGCTGAACTAAACCAAGTATCCAAGACATCTTCGTCTTGTTTCCATCCGTCACCTTCTGGCGCTTCTTCGCCAACGTACATTTCACCCTCAGCATTGTACCAAGCTGGGATTTGGTGACCCCACCAGAGCTGACGAGAGATCACCCAGTCGTGGACATTTTCCATCCATTGAAGGAAGGTATCGTTGAAACGAGGTGGGTAGAATTCTACCTTATCGTCTGTATCTTGGTTGGCGATGGCATTTTTCGCCAATTGATCCATCTTCACAAACCATTGTGTAGACAAACGTGGCTCAACCATAACCCCTGTACGCTCTGAGTGACCAACTGAGTGGGTCATCTTCTCAATCTTAACAAGGGCACCAATTTCTTCTAACTTCTTGATAACAGCCTTACGAGCTTCAAAGCGGTCCATGCCATTGAATTCACCAGCCAATTCATTCATGGTACCATCATCGTTCATAACGTTGACTTGTGGCAAGTTATGACGTTGTCCAACCAAGAAGTCATTAGGGTCGTGGGCAGGAGTGATTTTAACCACACCAGTACCGAATTCAGGGTCTGCGTGTTCGTCTCCTACGATTGGGATTGGCTTGTTCAAGATTGGCAAGATAACATTTGACCAATCAAGTCTTTATAACGATCATCATTTGGGTTAACCGCTACGGCTGTATCCCCAAACATGGTTTCAGGACGTGTTGTTGCTACTTCAAGGGCACGTGAACCGTCTTCCAACATGTAGTTCATGTGGTAGAAGGCACCTTCCACATCCTTGTGAATAACCTCGATATCAGAAAGGGCTGTACGGGCTTTCGGATCCCAGTTGATGATAAATTCACCACGGTAGATCCAGCCCTTCTTGTAGAGCTCTACAAAGACCTTACGAACAGCTTTTGACAGACCTTCGTCAAGGGTGAAACGCTCACGAGAATAGTCTACAGAGAGCCCCATCTTGCCCCATTGTTGCTTGATAGTAGTGGCATACTCGTCCTTCCATTCCCAAACCTTATCGAGGAATTTCTCACGACCCAGGTCATAACGAGAGATGCCGTCTTCAGCCAAACGGGCTTCTACTTTAGCTTGAGTGGCAATCCCAGCATGGTCCATACCAGGAAGCCAAAGCGTATCAAAACCTTGCATGCGTTTTTGACGGATGATGATATCTTGCAAAGTTGTATCCCAAGCGTGACCAAGGTGGAGTTTACCAGTTACGTTTGGTGGTGGAATCACGATTGAATAAGGCTTAGCCTTTTTATCGCCTGAAGGCTTGAAAACATCTTCGTCAAGCCATTTTTGGTAACGACCAGCCTCAACCTCGGCTGGATTATATTTAGGTGAAAGTTCTTTAGACATGTGTGTGTCCTTTCTCTATTGTTTCATTTTTTCTTGAATCTGCTTTGCGACTTCTTCTGCAGACAGATTCGTATTATTAATTTTCAGGTAGTGGTGAAGGCCACTCGGTTGCTTTTGAGAATTAAGTTGATCTGTTTTATCAGTCTCTAAAATTTCTCTTTCAGATACCTCAAAATTCCGTTTCAAGGGTTTGTATTTCAACCGATTCTCCGTTCGATTGCGACGTAAGCGCTCCTCAAGAGACGTTTCTAATTCAACAAAGAGAATCTCTTGATGATACTCATTTAATAAATCTTGAATATTCTTCAAATACATCAGATGGTATTGATTTGAAAAATCAGTTACACCTGTTAAAATCACCGACCGATGATGCCTGGCGCTTGTTCCAAGAAAAGAAAAGTTAACGCTACGAACAAATTCCCACATTTCTTCCGTAAAATCCTGATAGATTTCGAGTGCGAAATCAATTGGTTGATGGTTGAAAAAGAGAGTCGCACCGGTGAGTTTCGAAAGTTCCTGACCAATGGTCATTTTCCCTGCAGCTGGAGCTCCAATGATGAAAACATGCATCAATCCACCTCCCACTCACTCTTCAGCAAGCCGTATCTCAAATCATCACAGCGATTGCCTTGGGCATCTTTACGGTCTCTTATGCGTGCTTCAAGGGTGAAACCAAGCTTCTCAGCAACTCGTTGACTTTGGACATTGTAGCTAAAGCAAGACAATTCTACCTTATGAAGCCCTAGTTCTTTAAAAGCCAGGTCAATCAAGGTACGCGCTGCTTCGGGTACATAACCCCGGCCCCAATAGTCTGGGTGCAAGGTATAGCCAACCTCCAGCACATCATCTTCGTGGCGATGAGGAAAATCAACAGAGCCGATGATTGTATCGGTCCCTTTGACCACGATTCCATAGCCTGCTGGGAGATTATCCTTTTGATTACGTTCGGGAAGGATATGTTCTAGGTAATAAATCTCATCTTCCAAGGTCTTGACAGGTGGAAACCCTGCTGGGTAAGAGACTTCTGGACGACTAGCATAGTCAAAGATATCCTCTACATCCGCCACTGTTCGGACTCGCAAGACCAGACGCTCGGTTTCTATTCTTTCTGGCAGTTCAGCTCTTGTCATTCTTCTTCCTCGCTTTCTTCATAAAGCTTCCCATGGAGTCGACTCGATCGTCCAGATAACGATAAACGCGCTGATGGCCGTCCCCCATAAAGTAGGTCGGTGCAAAACGGTCATTTTTAAAATGCCCTTTATCATCTAAGAGTTCTGGATCAGCCAGTCGCTCAAGAATCTTTGCAAAGATATGGCAAATGCCATCTTCCTCGATAATCCGATCTACCTGGCAATCCAATACGACTGGACAGGCCTCCAAAATCGGAGCCTGGGTCCGTTCAGAAATCTCATAGTCCAGCCCTAAGTGATCCAACTTCTCCCGATGGCTGATAAAGCCAGCCTGCTCCATCTCCAGCATAAAGTTTTCATCAGGGATGTTCACAGTGAACTGTTGATAATGCTTAATCTGGTCTGCCGCATTTTCCTCAGCACCAACACCGATGACCAGCCAATCTCCCAGACTATAAGACGAACTGCAGGTTGTGATATTGTGCTCAAAGTTCTGGTCCTGATACCCCAAGATGAAGATAGGAAAACCATAGTAGAGTTTACTGGTGTTAAAAGATTGTTTCATGACAACCTCCTTTGGCTAGGGGTGTAAAAGAAAAATCGTCCCTGTCATTAATCTGACAGGGACGAATGTGTTGATCCGCGGTACCACCCAATTTCGGGCAGAGCCCGCATCTCTCGTCTTTAAAACAAAAAGACATTATTATTTCATTTTTATCCATTAGCAACCAGTTTGACACATTTGTGGACTTCTCAGCACCGCCACTTTCTGTAAAATGTGGGATTCAAAACACCTCTAATAGGTTCATTTTAGCAAGTTTTCCTTGAAATAGCAAGAAATCACAAAAGCGATTATTTAAATTTAACGCCTAGTTCTTGCAATTTCTTGATCGTAGCTGGGCCGATTCCTTTAAGGGCCAACAACTCTTTTTCTGTCCAGTTTGCGAAGTCCGCAACAGAGCGAATACCTTCATCATAGAATGTTTGCGCACGATCAAGTGCCACACCTTCCAAACTTGCAGCAAATTCTTCCACTGAAGAAGCCGCTTGTTTCACTTCTTTCGCCACTGCTTTTGTAGCTTTCTCAACCTTTTTAGGTGCTTCTTTCACAGCTGCAGTTACAGTTGCGACAGCTCTTTTCAAAAGATGTCTATTTTGATGTTTGTATTGTTTCGCACGGTTTACGTTCTTCTTTGCCATTTTTCCTCCTAAATTCAGTGATCAATCCCTAAGGCAACAAGGTTTCATCACCATTATTCCATTCAATAATCCGTTGATGTCATTTCAACTTTTTTATTGTAACACAATCCCCTAAAAAATCAAGTCATTGCTCGATTTTCAGGTAAATCTAGCTAGTAAAACGCCTTCAATAATCACCTTCTAGTATTTTCTTTCACCAAAGAGGCCATCTGGTAAATCATGAAATCCTTTTCCAGCATGGAAATTTTCAAACTTCCCTTGCAAAAACTGATACGCATCCAAACGGCTTTCATAGCGAATCATAGCAATTTTAGCTCGCTCATCCTGATCTTCATCAAAAACCTTCTTACTTTCTTCGAGAGCCATTTCATTGATCATGACTTGAGTCTTGATCCACTCCTCAAACTCTTTCATAAACTCTGTTTCGTAACTCATCTTTACTCCATTCCTCTATAAAAATCCGTATCGATCTCCCGATAAGGTTGAATGTCCTGAACATATTCCAAGACACCTTGAAAGTCTCCAGCTTCATCACGCACTGCTGCATAGGTGACATGGACAAATTTCCCACGCGATTCTGATTTGAACCACATTTCATACTTGTCTTTTTTCCCTTCACGAAGCCCTTGCATAATTGCTTTGACCTTCTCCAAATATTTCGGTGGGTGACACAGCTCAACATTGCGTCCTACCTGCGATGGCGTCCTCTTAAAAATCATTTCTTCAAAAGGCGTAGCATCATTGTAATATTGGAAAATATCATCCTTATTGACAAAGGTGATCTCCATTGGTAACTGGTTCAAGATTAAATTCGCTTGCTCCACCGATAGAAAGCCATGGCCAAAAACCTGTGGCTGCTTGCGATCGAAGCTCTCTTCTTTTTTCTTAGGCGTGAAGGTAATCGTCAACTGCCCCTCAGGAGTCTCAATGACCTGACGTTGCTCATCGCCTTTTGAAGAAGGAAGCGGTTCAGTTGAACCCTCTGACTCTTTCGACGCTTCCTCCTTGAAGTCAACGCGTTTCGGCACCCACTTTTCACTCGGAACGATAATGGCATAACTATATGCATCACTTTCTTCTGCAATGGAGAGCCAATCATCCTGAGTAAAGGCCTCCAGCAAAATCATCAAGAGGATCGACTCTTCCTTGAAGATCATGCCCTCAAACTCTTGCGCAAAGGCTTCAAAGAGCTCTTTGACTTCTAAGATGCCAGAATCCGGCAGTTCCTTGGCAGTGTCCAAAACTTTCGCAAAGAGGCCCCGAATCTGGTCATCTACTCCCCACATCACTTTTGGTGGGGAATCATGCCCATATTTTTCCATAATCGGAAACATCAACTCTTCCTTGCGTCGGTAATGCCGGTCAAATTGACCCACCAAGCCCAGCTGACGTAACAAGCCCTTATGAATCTCCTGAATCATCTCAGGATCCTCGGTTGTCTCATAATTGTCTAGCAAACGACGTACCCGCATCATAGCCGCACGAAGGGCTAGATTCTCCTGTTTAAAGATTTGAACAGGATGGCCCGGGTGGTCAGTATCTGCTACTTCGACCCCTTGAACAGCATTCTTAAAGAGATTGGCATGGACATCACAAAGCTCCATAACATCTTCAAAGTAACCCCTGCATCTGAATTCATCAGTTCATGCTCCATAAGAGAGATCTCAATCGCAGAAACCCCTGCAAAGGTCGCATCAAACCGTTCCTGAACTGATTCAGGGGGAAGCTCCATGATGAAGCTCTAATAAGATATCTCTTAAGACGTGAATTCGTTCATCACTCATTAGTCTAGCCCCACTACTTCATAGCCATTAGCCTCTAGTGTTCGCACAATCTTCTCCATAGGAGTACCTTCTAATTTTGATCCTTGTTTCAAAGAAACCTTGCGCCCAACTGTATTGCGCATGATCGGATTGGCTAAGGGTTTAAAGCCCAACTCCACCAACAAGTCCAATACTTCCGGATGTTGATCAATGACTTGAGCAACTGGAATCGATACATCAATTATATTGTCCATTTATTTATTTCCTCTACTCATTCCCTTTATTCTCTCTCTGACGAGCCCGTTCTTCGCCCCACCAAAGAGGCATCAATTCACCTAAAGTAATGGTCTTACGACTTTCATAATCCACCATGAATTCTAGATGACGATTCTCTGCATTTAGCTCAAGGAGAAATTCACGACAGGCCCCACAAGGCATCCCTGAACCTTCTCCATAAGGAGGCTTGTCTCGAAAAGCAATAATGCGCTTGACCTTGGTCTGTCCTGATTGTTGATACATGTTGAAGAGAGCTGCTCGTTCGGCACATAAATGAAAGACGCCGCAGGTTCCTTCCATACAAAAGCCCGTAAAAATCTGACCATCTGCAGCCTCAACAGCAGCAACCACATGTCGAGCATAGACAAAATCTGAAACCTCTTGAGGCGCATAAAGAGCTTTCGCCTCAAGATAAAGTTTCCCAAATATCCATTCTTCTTTTTTCACTTCTTCACTAATTTCACAACTGCTTCTGTCCGTGCAGTATGGGGGAACATGTCCACTGATTGAATGTATTCAACCTGATAAACCTTTGTCAAAGCCACTAGATCCCGTGCTAAAGTAGAGACATTACAAGAGACATAGACCATCTTTTCAGGTGCATAGTGCAACAAGGTCTCGATTAATTTTGTACCCAAGCCCGTACGAGGTGGATCCACGATCACAGCATTAGCCCGATAGCCTTCTTGGTACCAACGAGGAATGATCTCTTCTGCTGTCCCAGCCTCATAGTGGGTATTCTCAAATCCCATCCGTTTAGCATTGTATTTGGCATCTTCAATCGCTTCAGGAATAATATCCATCCCCCGAACACTTTTCACTCTATTAGCAAAGGCAAACCCAATCGTTCCAACCCCACAGTAGGCATCAATAAGATGATCCTCTGGCGATACATCTAAAGCCTTAACCGCCTCACTATACAATACTTCAGTTTGTTCCGGATTCAACTGGTAAAAAGCTCGAGGAGACAGGGAGAATTCATAATCCAAAACACCTTCCAAAATAGCCTCTTCTCCCCAAATAAACTGCGTTTGTTCCCCGTAGATCTCACTGGAGCGAGACGTATTTTTATTAACGGCAACTGTGACAATCTCAGGGTGTTTCGTGACCAAGTCTTCCACCAAATTATTTATGTTAATCTGACGACTGGTGACCACAATGATCTGAACTTGACCAGACTTCCGAGCCCGTCGAATCATCATGGTTCTGACACCCAGTTCTTTTCGTTCATCAGCAATCGGAATCTGATAATAGGTCAATAAATCCGCTAGATCATTGGCGATAGCTTGAATGACCGGATCTTGAACCAAACAATCTTTTAATTCAACTAAATAATGTGAATTTTGAGCATAGAGTCCTGCCTTCACCTGGCCCTTGAATTTCCTTGTTTGAAATTGCAATTTAGCCCGATAATAAAGAGGCTCTTGCATTCCGATTGTCGGCCGAATATCATACTGCTCAAAGCCTTCAGGTGAGAATTTCTTCAAGGCCTGTTGCAATAAATCTGTCTTAAACTCCAGCTGTTTGTCATACTTCAAATGCATGATTTGACAGCCACCACAGGTCTCATAGATATCACACATGGGCGTCACACGAAACTTAGAGGCCTTATTCACAGATAGGAGTTTGGCTTCCGCAAAATTTTTCTTGACACTTGTAATTTGACAGAAGATATCTTCTCCCTTCAAAGCGCCTGGCACAAAGACAAGTGTTTTTTTATAAAAGCCAATCCCTTCTCCGTTAATTCCCATTCGTTTAATTTTCAAAGGAATTTTTTGTTTTACTTTAACGTTCATATCCCTATCTTAACACATTTTTCGGTATAATAAAAACATGAAAATTACAAAACTAGAAAAGAAAAAAAGACTCTACCTCCTGGAATTAGACAATGATCAAAAACTTTATATTACAGAAGACACCATCGTCAAATATTTCCTTTCCAAAGATAAAGAAATCAGTAAAGAGGAACTAAAAGAAATCCAAGAGTTTGCTCAATACTCCTATGGTAAAAACCTGGCCCTTTACCATCTTTCTTTTAAAGCTCGGACAACAACAGAAGTCCGAGATTACCTTACAAAATATGAGATTGAAAGTGGCATTATTGATAAAGTAGTCCAACACCTAAAAGAAGACAAGTGGTTAGATGATCGTCAATATGCAAGAAACCTGATAGAGGCTAACCTTCTCAGTGGCGATAAGGGCCCTGTCTTATTACAACAAAAAATTCAACAAAAAGGGGTCCCAAAATCTCTCCTACAAGAAATACTTGTAGACTATGATTTTTCAGAAGTGATCGACCGTACCGCAATAAAACTCCTAAAAAAATACCAAGGTAAATATCCGTTAAAAGCCATTGAAACGAAAATCATCCAAGCACTCATTTCAAAAGGCTTTGCGTACAACCAAGCTCAAATAGCTTTACAAAATCTCGAACTCGAAACAGATGAAGAAACAACACATGAGCTCATTCTAAAAGAGTTAGAAAAGCAATACCGTAAATACAGTAAAAAATATGAAAGCTATGACCTCAAACAACGTTTGACTCAAGCACTAGCCAGAAAAGGCTATGACTATTCTGATATAAAATCAGCCTTCAGGGACTTCTTAGGTGAATAATTCTATCTTAAACAATCAATTTGGAAATATAATAGAAAAATAAGAAAAATTTTGAAAAAATATGATACAATATAGAGGATATACTTAGATTGTAGAAAGTTGGTAAGTTATGAAACTACCTAAAGAAGGCGACTTTATTACAATTCAAAGTTATAAACATGATGGCAGTTTACACCGAACATGGCGTGACACCATGGTATTAAAGATAACCGAAAATGCAATTATTGGAGTAAATGATCATACACTTGTTACTGAAAGTGATGGTAGACGTTGGATTACACGTGAACCAGCGATCGTATATTTCCATAAAAAATATTGGTTTAACATCATCGCCATGATCCGTGACAATGGTGTGTCTTACTACTGTAACCTAGCAAGTCCATTTCACATTGACCAAGAAGCCTTAAAATATATCGACTATGATCTCGATGTCAAGGTTTTTACAAATGGTGAAAAAAAATTGTTAGATGTTGAAGAATACGAACAGCATAAAGAAAAAATGCACTATTCAGATGACATCGATTTTATTTTAAAGGAAAATGTTAAGGTTCTAGTAGATTGGATAAACCAAAACAAAGGTCCCTTTTCTGAGGAATATATCAAAATTTGGTATAACCGTTATGTTGAACTGCGAAATAAATAAAGTTGGAAAGAGCGAAAGCTCTTTTTTCTTGTAATGCAATAAGATAATCACCTACAAAAAAAAGCCTAATGACAATCATTAGACTTTTTCAATACACTATCGGGAAGACAGGATTCGAACCTGCGACACCTTGGTCCCAAACCAAGTACTCTACCAAGCTGAGCTACTTCCCGATCTAAAGCTTTCGCCTTATGCACCCTAGAGGAGTCGAACCTCTAACCGCCTGATTCGTAGTCAGGTACTCTATCCAGTTGAGCTAAGGGTGCTCTTTCTTATTCTATTCTTACATAGTCTCACGACCATGCACCCTAGAGGAGTCGAACCTCTAACCGCCTGATTCGTAGTCAGGTACTCTATCCAGTTGAGCTAAGGGTGCTTCTTTCAACCTAAATCTATGCCGAGGACCGGAATCGAACCGGTACGATCGTTACCAATCGCAGGATTTTAAGTCCTGTGCGTCTGCCAGTTCCGCCACCCCGGCCTCCTCAAGCGAACGACGGGATTCGAACCCGCGACCCCCACCTTGGCAAGGTGGTGTTCTACCACTGAACTACGTTCGCATCACTTTCTTTATATAAAAAAATGCCGGCTACATGACTTGAACACGCGACCCTCTGATTACAAATCAGATGCTCTACCAACTGAGCTAAGCCGGCTCATTATTATTCTTCTATGCGGGTTAAGGGACTTGAACCCCCACGCCGTAAAGCGCCAGATCCTAAATCTGGTGCGTCTGCCAATTCCGCCAAACCCGCAAAATATGACCCGTACTGGGCTCGAACCAGTGACCCATTGATTAAAAGTCAATTGCTCTACCAACTGAGCTAACGAGTCTTAAAATAATTTTCATTATCCTAACGGTCCCGACGGGAATCGAACCCGCGATCTTCGCCGTGACAGGGCGACGTGATAACCGCTACACTACGGGACCTATGGGAGTTAACGGGATCGAACCGCTGACCCTCTGCTTGTAAGGCAGATGCTCTCCCAGCTGAGCTAAACTCCCAAATGAGCCTAGATCATCTAGGCTCAATCTCTTGCTAAGCGACTTCCTTATCTCACAGGGGGCAACCCCCAACTACTTCCGGCGTTCTAGGGCTTAACTGCTGTGTTCGGCATGGGTACAGGTGTATCTCCTAGGCTATCGTCACTTAACTCTGAATGTTTAAACATTCAAAATTGAATATCTATATTCTAACAAACTAAACCTAACTTTGTCAATATCTTCTGACTCTTTGGATAAGTCCTCGAGCTATTAGTATTAGTCCGCTCCATTGCTCACACAACTTCCACTCCTAACCTATCTACCTGATCTTCTCTCAGGGCTCTTACTAACATATAGTTATGGGAAATCTCATCTTGAGGTGGGTTTCACACTTAGATGCTTTCAGCGTTTATCCCTTCCCTACATAGCTACCCAGCGATGCCTCTGGCGAGACAACTGGTACACCAGCGGTAAGTCCACTCTGGTCCTCTCGTACTAGGGAGCAGATCCTCTCAAATTTCCTACGCCCGCGACGGATAGGGACCGAACTGTCTCACGACGTTCTGAACCCAGCTCGCGTGCCGCTTTAATGGGCGAACAGCCCAACCCTTGGGACCGACTACAGCCCCAGGATGCGACGAGCCGACATCGAGGTGCCAAACCTCCCCGTCGATGTGAACTCTTGGGGGAGATAAGCCTGTTATCCCCAGGGTAGCTTTTATCCGTTGAGCGATGGCCCTTCCATACGGAACCACCGGATCACTAAGCCCGACTTTCGTCCCTGCTCGAGTTGTAGCTCTCGCAGTCAAGCTCCCTTATACCTTTACACTCTGCGAATGATTTCCAACCATTCTGAGGGAACCTTTGGGCGCCTCCGTTACCTTTTAGGAGGCGACCGCCCCAGTCAAACTGCCCGTCAGACACTGTCTCCGTAGATGATAAACCTACCGGGTTAGAGTGGCCATAACACAAGGGTAGTATCCCAACAACGCCTCCATCGAAACTGGCGTCCCGATCTCTATGGCTCCTACCTATCCTGTACATGTGGCACAGACACTCAATATCAAACTGCAGTAAAGCTCCATGGGGTCTTTCCGTCCTGTCGCGGGTAACCTGCATCTTCACAGGTACTAAAATTTCACCGAGTCTCTCGTTGAGACAGTGCCCAAATCATTACGCCTTTCGTGCGGGTCGGAACTTACCCGACAAGGAATTTCGCTACCTTAGGACCGTTATAGTTACGGCCGCCGTTTACTGGGGCTTCAATTCATACCTTCGCTTACGCTAAGCACTCCTCTTAACCTTCCAGCACCGGGCAGGCGTCACCCCCTATACATCATCTTACGATTTAGCAGAGAGCTGTGTTTTTGATAAACAGTTGCTTGGGCCTATTCACTGCGGCTGACTCAAAGCCAGCACCCCTTCTCCCGAAGTTACGGGGTCATTTTGCCGAGTTCCTTAACGAGAGTTCTCTCGCTCACCTGAGGCTACTCGCCTCGACTACCTGTGTCGGTTTGCGGTACGGGTAGAGTATGATTAACGCTAGAAGCTTTTCTTGGCAGTGTGACGTCACTAACTTCGCTACTAAACTTCGCTCCCCATCACAGCTCAATGTTACAGAATTAAGCATTTAACTCAATTCACACCTCACTGCTTAGACGTGCTCTTCCAGTCGCACGCTTTAGTTAGCCTACTGCGTCCCTCCTTCACTACATACTCTAGTACAGGAATATCAACCTGTTGTCCATCGGATACACCTTTCGGTCTCTCCTTAGGTCCCGACTAACCCAGGGCGGACGAGCCTTCCCCTGGAAACCTTAGTCTTACGGTGGACAGGATTCTCACCTGTCTTTCGCTACTCATACCGGCATTCTCACTTCTATGCGTTCCAGCGCTCCTCACGGTACACCTTCTCCACACATAGAACGCTCTCCTACCATACCTATAAGGTATCCACAGCTTCGGTAAATTGTTTTAGCCCCGGTACATTTTCGGCGCAGGGTCACTCGACTAGTGAGCTATTACGCACTCTTTGAATGAATAGCTGCTTCTAAGCTAACATCCTAGTTGTCTGTGCAACCCCACATCCTTTTCCACTTAACAATTATTTTGGGACCTTAGCTGGTGGTCTGGGCTGTTTCCCTTTCGACTACGGATCTTAGCACTCGCAGTCTGACTGCCGACCATAATTCTTTGGCATTCGGAGTTTATCTGAGATTGGTAATCCGGGATGGACCCCTCACCCAAACAGTGCTCTACCTCCAAGAATCTTAATGTCGACGCTAGCCCTAAAGCTATTTCGGAGAGAACCAGCTATCTCCAAGTTCGTTTGGAATTTCTCCGCTACCCACAAGTCATCCAAGCACTTTTCAACGTGCCCTGGTTCGGTCCTCCAGTGAGTTTTACCTCACCTTCAACCTGCTCATGGGTAGGTCACATGGTTTCGGGTCTACGACATAATACTATTGCGCCCTATTCAGACTCGGTTTCCCTACGGCTCCGTCTCTTCAACTTAACCTCGCATCATATCGTAACTCGCCGGTTCATTCTACAAAAGGCACGCTCTCACCCATTAACGGGCTCGAACTTGTTGTAGGCACACGGTTTCAGGTTCTATTTCACTCCCCTCCCGGGGTGCTTTTCACCTTTCCCTCACGGTACTGGTTCACTATCGGTCACTAGAGAGTATTTAGGGTTGGGAGATGGTCCTCCCAGATTCCGACGGGATTTCTCGTGTCCCGCCGTACTCAGGATACTGCTAGGTATAAAGACTATTTCGAATACGAGGCTCTTACTCTCTTTGGCTGACCTTCCCATGTCATTCTTCTATAATCTTTAAGTCCACATTGCAGTCCTACAACCCCGAAGAGTAAACTCTTCGGTTTGCCCTCCTGCCGTTTCGCTCGCCGCTACTCAGGCAATCGCTTTTGCTTTCTCTTCCTGCAGCTACTTAGATGTTTCAGTTCACTGCGTCTTCCTCTACCTATCCTTAACAGATAGGAGTACTAGCCATTAGCTAGTGGGTTCCCCCATTCGGACATCTCTGGATCGTCGCTTACTTACAGCTCCCCAAAGCATTTCGTCGTTTGTCACGTCCTTCTTCGGCTTCTAGTGCCAAGGCATCCACCGTGCGCCCTTATTAACTTAACCTTATTTTTGGTCTTGCGACCTAAACTCTTTAAATATTTACAGCGTTTCGGTTTATTTTCTTGTTACTATTTGATATAGATATTCAATTTTCAATGTTCAAACTTAACACTACTATAGTGTTAATGGAGCCTAGCGGGATCGAACCGCTGACCTCCTGCGTGCAAAGCAGGCGCTCTCCCAGCTGAGCTAAGGCCCCACAAGACCTCTCAAAACTAAACAAGACCAACGTACAGGGTTCCTTTTCCTTAGAAAGGAGGTGATCCAGCCGCACCTTCCGATACGGCTACCTTGTTACGACTTCACCCCAATCATCTATCCCACCTTAGGCGGCTGGCTCCAAATGGTTACCTCACCGACTTCGGGTGTTACAAACTCTCGTGGTGTGACGGGCGGTGTGTACAAGGCCCGGGAACGTATTCACCGCGGCGTGCTGATCCGCGATTACTAGCGATTCCGACTTCATGTAGGCGAGTTGCAGCCTACAATCCGAACTGAGACTGGCTTTAAGAGATTAGCTTGCCGTCACCGACTCGCGACTCGTTGTACCAGCCATTGTAGCACGTGTGTAGCCCAGGTCATAAGGGGCATGATGATTTGACGTCATCCCCACCTTCCTCCGGTTTATTACCGGCAGTCTCGCTAGAGTGCCCAACTAAATGATGGCAACTAACAATAGGGGTTGCGCTCGTTGCGGGACTTAACCCAACATCTCACGACACGAGCTGACGACAACCATGCACCACCTGTCACCTCTGTCCCGAAGGAAAGCTCTATCTCTAGAGCGGTCAGAGGGATGTCAAGACCTGGTAAGGTTCTTCGCGTTGCTTCGAATTAAACCACATGCTCCACCGCTTGTGCGGGCCCCCGTCAATTCCTTTGAGTTTCAACCTTGCGGTCGTACTCCCCAGGCGGAGTGCTTAATGCGTTAGCTGCGGCACTGAGTCCCGGAAAGGACCCAACACCCTAGCACTCATCGTTTACGGCGTGGACTACCAGGGTATCTAATCCTGTTTGCTCCCCACGCTTTCGAGCCTCAGCGTCAGTTACAGACCAGAGAGCCGCTTTCGCCACCGGTGTTCCTCCATATATCTACGCATTTCACCGCTACACATGGAATTCCACTCTCCCCTTCTGCACTCAAGTTAAACAGTTTCCAAAGCGTACTATGGTTAAGCCACAGCCTTTAACTTCAGACTTATCTAACCGCCTGCGCTCGCTTTACGCCCAATAAATCCGGATAACGCTCGGGACCTACGTATTACCGCGGCTGCTGGCACGTAGTTAGCCGTCCCTTTCTGGTAAGTTACCGTCACAGTGTGAACTTTCCACTCTCACACTCGTTCTTCTCTTACAACAGAGCTTTACGATCCGAAAACCTTCTTCACTCACGCGGCGTTGCTCGGTCAGACTTCCGTCCATTGCCGAAGATTCCCTACTGCTGCCTCCCGTAGGAGTCTGGGCCGTGTCTCAGTCCCAGTGTGGCCGATCACCCTCTCAGGTCGGCTATGTATCGTCGCCTTGGTGAGCCGTTACCTCACCAACTAGCTAATACAACGCAGGTCCATCTCTTAGTGATGCAGTTGCACCTTTCAAGTCAACATCATGCAATGTCGACTTTTATGCGGTATTAGCTATCGTTTCCAATAGTTATCCCCCGCTAAGAGGCAGGTTACCTACGCGTTACTCACCCGTTCGCAACTCTTCCGCTCGGTGCAAGCACCAAGCTTCAGCGTTCTACTTGCATGTATTAGGCACGCCGCCAGCGTTCATCCTGAGCCAGGATCAAACTCTCATTAAAATAATTGTTTGTCTTAAACTCATTCTGTCACTGACAGATTTATTGTTTTTTATTGTTCAGTTACTACAACTTCAGTTGTAGTGCCCTGCACATTGGTTCGTCTTGTTCAGTTTTCAAAGGTCTTTGTCGCTCTCTCGCGACAACTATATTAGTATATCATGACCTCTCCTTACTGTCAACACTTTTTTTAAAAAAATTTTATTTTTTTGAAAGTTTTTTTACTTTTTTTGTTTACATAAAAAATCAGGAGCAAAGATGCCCCCGATTCCTCTATATTTTATTGATGTTTTCAATCTCTTATTTGATCTCTATTCTTTTACTTCCAATAGACCGATGTCTCCATCTTCTCTACGGTAGATGACATTTGTTGTGTTGTCTTCTGCATCACGATAAATGAAGAAGTCGTGTGCCAATAGATCCATTTGAAGGATCGCTTCATCTATATCCATCGGTTCTAGATCAATTGTTTTTGAGCGAACAACTTTTTCTGTGGTGGTTGCTTCTTCTACAACTGCATCGGTAAACAATTTACCTGCACCAGATTTAACACGATTTTTCTTTTCGATTTTTGTTTTATTCTTACGAATTTGACGTTCAATTTTATCTACAACAAGATCAATTGAACCGTACATATCTTGAGAAACATCTTCTGCACGAAGCGTGATAGATCCAAGCGGAATGGTTACTTCTACTTTTGCGGTCTTTTCACGGTAAACTTTTAAGTTTACTCGAGCATCCAGCTCTTGATCTGCCTGAAAATATTTTTCAATCTTTTCGAGTTTAGAAACGACATAGTCGCGAATGGCTTCTGTTACTTCTAGGTTTTCACCACGGATACTATATTTAATCATATTAGTACCTACTTTCTAAACATTATGTTTTTTTATTT
>BNJU01001388.1_pt1 | contig 139699 bp, 175 predicted proteins | sample 8539281 | NCBI WGS metagenome assembly BNJU01 (sample SAMD00202456, study PRJDB9452) | human saliva metagenome | isolation source: human saliva | place: Japan
GAATCTTCCGCCCCGCCAATTAATCACAGGAGGAGTCATTAGAACACAGATAAACAGCCAAGGAAGCAGGAAATCATTCAGCACTTCGTAGGTGACTTCATCCAAGTGTAAGCGATTGGTTAGAATGCTTTGTCGATAGAGGAGCATCCAAACTGCCTTGAATACCAGTAAGCTTAAGGCTAGAAGAAGATAAGGCCACCCTAAAATAAGACTTAAGATCAAACCTGGAAGAGGCAGAAAACTCGGTAAACCTATGAGGCAAAAAGACCTTCCAGTCCAGGTGTTCTTTGAGATAGATAGAGCTAAAGAGAAGCCAACGCTTCATCTGGAGCAGATATTGCTTGATGTCCTTGATAGTGGTTCGAACATTACAGGTGACCCGTGTTTGGATAATGGATACTCCTTTACTCCTTAAAAAATCGGCTACGGCTAAATCATCACATAGATAATCCTTAATCGCTGTGAAAAAGCCCCTGGTCTTTGCAAGTTCTACCGGTAGGATATAGAACATCCTGTTGATGGAGTGATTCGCCTCAACTTCTGCCATGGCAAAATAAGTAATAAAAGAATTGCCATTTACAAATGCTGCGACCAGCTTGGACCAGAAATTGCTTCTCTCCTGGTTATAAGGAATACCTGTCAGAATGACCTCTTGACCCAAATAGGCAGTCAGCTCCCCCATCTTAGAAAAATCGATCACACTATCATCGTCCAAAACAATCAGATAAGGCCGGGTCAGCTCCTCTACAACCTGCTCAATCTTGTAACTCTTGGGATTAATCCCTTGAGGGACGTCTTCAATGAGAAAGACTCGAATGCGTTGGGCAAAGGAAGCCTCTTGGCAAATCTGATCTGCTACTCGCTGGGCTTCTGTATCAGACTGGTCGATCAACCAGTAGAATTCCACTGCTTCTGTTTGCTGGAGATTGGCCAGCAAATCATTCGCTAAACGAGGATCCCCAGAGAGGATGGGTTGGACCACTGTAAAAAAGCTCTTCTGGGAAGTCTGCAATATGAGACTGGCCTTTTTTATAATAAATGAAGGACAGTAACCAACGGATGAGAAATAAGAGAAGATAAGCAACGCCTAAAAATATAAATAAAAATTTCATCTAGTAAGTCCCTTTCGTAAATACCGTGCAAGGAGACGAATGATCCATCTTTGGGGAAGCAGACGACCTAGCAAAACGAGCAAGCGATAGCGAAGGCCGATAACAGCATAGGAAGTATCTCTTTCTATGAATCGAATCAACTGCTGAGCGACTTTCTCAGGCTTCATCTGCAAGCGACCGCCACCCAATGCTTCTACTAGTTTGGGAGGAAGAATAGCTGTTTGGACTGGTCCAAGAATATAGAGACCTAGCTGAATCGGTGAATCTGATTGCTTCAGTTCCTCCTGGAGAGCAAGAGTGTAGGTCTGCAAGGCAGCCTTACTGGCACTGTAGGCTGCTAAATAGGGATGAGGAAAAAGAGCAGCCAGAGATGACAGCTGGACCAAGTGGATCTTCTGATTCTTCTTCACCACCTGCTTGATTAGTTGGACTGGAGCATGGTAGTTGACTTGCCAGAGGTCTTGCTCACTAGCTGATTCAAGGTCACATCCTATGGAAAAATAGGCTAGTCCCACACAATTGACAAGAAGATCTGCATCTAGGTTCTCTACAAAAAGCTTCTAGGGCTACTTGATCTAGCATATCTAACGTTAGGGATTGACAGTTGCGCCTTGCTCCCAGTTAGTTCCTTTTTGAACTTGGGAGAGTTTGTCAACATCGCGACCCACTCAAGACCAGATGCTCCAGACTTCTTGCCAGTTCTTTCGCTAGCTGCCGGCCAATCCCTCCTGTAGCTCCTAAAATGATTGCTTTTTTATAGTATCTTCTATCTTCATAGCTCTAGTGTACCAAATTTCGATTAGATAGAAAAACTCCTACTTCTATTCTTCCATTTTCAAGTACAATCCATACCTTTTAAACAATGAGAATGTCACTTTAAATCATTGAAGTAAGGATTGAAATAGTTTATAATAGCTTGAATACAAAAATAATTGAGGGGTTTTTATGAAATTATATTCCTACGACTATGTACTTAGTCAGATTAGCCAGCAAAAATTGGGTTATGGTGATTATGTCCATTCTCTTAGTGTTGGTAACTGCTGTCTTTTAAGGCATATATGATAAAACGTGGAAGTAAGTTCCGTGAATTGTCTATTATTTCTGTCTTAATCTTTAGTAGCCGTTGTTTTGATTGGCATTTCAAATTTTCAAAACAATCAGTCTAATGACAATCAATTCCGCTCTTCCCTACACTTTATCGAAGTTGTTTCAAAAGAATTAGGTGTAGATAAAGAAGATGTCTATGTCAATACTTCGGATACGACCGACGGAGCTATTATCAAGGTAGACAAGCAATTTATCGTGCGATTAGTGAACAGACCCAGATAGCTATTTTACTTTGAAAAATGGACTTATATAAAACAGATGTAGAACTGGTGGAGGTTGAAAAATGATAAGCTTTTTTGCTACAATTGCAATTAAATTGGCCTTGGGGCTTCTTTCTCTTGTTTTTGTTATTAACGTAACAGGAAAAGGAAATTTAGCGCCAAGTTCTGCAGTAGACCAAATACAGAACTTTGTTCTCGAGGGGGTATTATCGGCGGGGTCATCTACAATAGCTCGATTACCATCCTCTCAATATGACGTCATCCTCATCATCTGGACGATTTTTGATTCTGTCACTCAAATGGCTTAATACCAATGTTTACTTCATCAAACATCTGATTGATGGAAAACCAACTATTATCATAAAAAACGGAAAATTAGATCCAGAAGCTTGTCGCTCAAAAGGCCTTTCTGCTTCTGACGTCGCTCTTAAGTTGCGCTCTCAAGGGTCTTCCAATTGAAAGAAGTCAAAAGAGCCGTCATCGAACAAAATGGCCAACTCATAATCGTTCGAATGGGAGATGAAAAATCCCAAATACCCAATCATTACAGATGGTGTAGTCCAAGTAGAAATCTTAGAGACCATCGGTAAAACTGAAGAATGGCTTATGGCCGAACTGAATAAAAAAGGATTTGAAAATGTCGATGACATCTTTATCGCTGAGTACGACAAGGGTGAGATTAATGTCGTGACTTATTAAAGTTGGAAATCAGCTATTCGATAAAATAGACAAGTAAAAGGTCGTTACGAACTGTAACGACCTTTTTTCTATCTTTTAATAGTACTCCCCTTGGCGGTAGTTCCAAGAGTTGAAATGATCGGATAAGTGCATCATAATCTTATCGATATCCAACCCTTTACGAATCACAACTGGACAAGTATTAACAGAACGGCTGCCTGCTCCTTGTTCTGGGATGAGTTTTCCTTCCGCATCCACCATTGAGACCATCACCCCTTGTTCATAGCGAGTTTCAATTGTCTTATCTGGTTGGATAGAGGCTACATAATCATCAGCTTCAATGACCAAGTCCACGGAACCTTCGATCCGCTCACCGATTCCTTCCACCTTCCCGCGGTTTCCTTTACCTGAAGGGTTAGCAGATGATGCGTAAACCATCTTGCCTTCTTTTTCCCACATTTCTTTGGCAATTTGCTCCCCGGCTTTACCAAATTTAATGACAAAACAGCTGGTTCCACGAACATCAGTCATGAGTTCTTCGCGTCCATCTCCGAAGGCTTGTAATTTTGCATAGGCATCTTCACGCCATGGAAGGATACAACCAAGCAAGATATCTTCATCCCAATGTTTTTGGTAGAAGGCTTCGATTTCAGGATTCAATTGCGCAAGGGCGCGGAGTTCATCCATGCTTCCACAAAGAACGACACCTGGTTTATTTGGTGGTTACGTTCTTTGGCTTCAACTTTACGTTCCAAGCCAGCCTTGTCGCTAGTCATGATGATGTAGCCGACTTTGGTAGGGCAGACGATACAACCACCCTCGCCTTTAAGAATGTCAAATCCTTCTTGTGAAAGTGTTCCGTCCCATTGAATGTGTTTTGTCATAAATTTCGTCCTCTTCTATTTCTTTTTTCCTATTCTATCAAAAATTCCAAAAGCTTCAATATATTTTTCTGAAAAATTCTTAATTAACTATACAATTTTTATTGCCAATAGGCGGGCCAGATCTTCTCATAAGCAGCAATCAAGTCCTCGTATTGGAGGGTAATCCCAATATCATCTCAGACCGTTGAGCAGTTTGTGCTTCCAATCACTATCGATCTCAAATCGAAACTTTCTCAACTAGCGAGATAATCTTTGCTCTTCCAAATCCACCGTCACTGGATCTGTCGGCTTCAAGCTGGCTAGTTTTTGTCGAACCTCTAAGGGCTGAACAATCGGAAGCATCCCATTATTGAGTTCATTATTGTAATGGATATCTCCGAAGGATCCGGCGATAACGACTTTAAAGCCATAATCAGCTAAAAGCCTGAGCTGCGTGCTCCGAGAAGAACCAGCCCCAAAATTGTCGCCAGTAATCAAGATGGTTGCCTTGCTGTATTCTGGTTTGTTAAAGATAAATTCTGGATCCTCGGTGTATTGATCATCCAAGTAGCGCCAAGCGTACATGAGGTATTTACCAAAGCCTTTTTTATCAATCAGCTTTAAAAATTGCTTGGGGAGGATTTGGTCGGTATCGATATTATCGTTCATCAAAGGAACCGTAGTTCCCGTATAAATGGTAAATTTCTCCATGATTCCTCCTTTTACTCAACTTCTGGCATTTGGCGCACATCGACAAAGCGACCGGCTATTGCTGCTGCAGCTGCCATTGCGGGGCTACAGAGATGGGTCTTAGCCCCAAATCCTTGGCGGTCTTCAAAGTTTCGGTTGCTAGTAGAGGCACAGTGGACGCCATCCGGCACCTTGTCTGGATTCATCCCGAGACACATAGAGCATCCTGGATCACGCCATTCAAAGCCAGCATCCAGAAAGATCTTATCCAAACCCATTTTTTCCGCTGCTCGTTTGACAGGACGGGAACCTGGAACTACGATGGCGGTTAAATTAGGGGCAATTTTCTTCCCTTCTACGAAACGGGCAGCCAGCTGCAAATCGCTGAGTCTGGCATTGGTACAAGATCCGATAAAGATATAGCCCAACTCGATGTCTGAAGCCTTTTGACCTGGTTGGAGATCCATGTAGGCATAGGCCCGTTCATCATTCATATCCCGAATTTCTGGGAAGGCTGTTTCCACGTCGACTCCCATAGAAGGGTTGGTCCCCCAGGTCACCATGGGTGCTAACTGGGATACATCGATGGTGATGACTCTATCATATGTCGCATCGTTGTCACTGACCAGGGACTGCCAATCGGCTACTGCAGCTTCAAAATCTTTTGGCATACATTCACGACCACGGAGATAGTCAAAAGTCGTCTCATCTGGATTCATAATCCCCATCTTAGAGCCGAATTCAATGGACATATTGCAGATGGTCATCCGCTCTTCCATGGTGAGGCTATCGATTGCTTCCCCTCTATACTCGACCACATGGCCAACCCCACAGGCTACGCCATAACGAGCAATCAAGGCCAAAATATAGTCCCTTGGCATAAATCCCTCTGAGGGCTTTTCCAGTAAACTCGACCAAGAGTTTCTTCGGTTTAACCTGCCAGATGGTCTGAGTCGCAAAGACATGCTCCACCTCACTGGTCCCAATCCCAAAGGCAATGGCACCGAAAGCTCCATGGGTCGCCGTATGGCTGTCTCCACAGACAATGAACTTTCCAGGCTGGGTACGGCCAGTTTCAGGACCAACCATATGGACAATTCCCTGTTTTTCTGAACCATGACCTGCATGATCGATCCCAAAGTCCTTGACATTTTCAGCTAATTTATCAATTTGAGCCTTGGAAATCACATCCCGGATATCATAAATGTTAACAGTCGGGACATTGTGATCAAAGGTTCCAAAGGTTAAATCTGGTCTCCGAACCCTTCTACCAGTGTCTCTAAGCCCTTGAAAAGCCTGGGGACTGGTCACCTCGTGGATATAGTGTTGGTCCACATACATGAGTTGGGGCTGGCCTTCCTCACCGGTCACTACATGCCGTTCCCAGATTTTATCAAAAATTGATTTTCCTGCCATCCTTACCTCCATAAAGCGTAGAGTGTGTAAAAAGTGTGAGAAGGGTTCCTAAGAGCCAGGTGACCTTAAAATACCACTTCTGTGTCTTGTGATGAAAAGAGTAGCCCTCCCTATCCAGGCTCCTAGCCCTCCAACTGCAAAAGCATAAAAGAGCAAGGTCTTTTCTGGTATCCGCCAAGTATTTCTTTTGGCCTTTTCCTTATCCACTCCGTAGAGAATCCCTACGAAGAGATTCCATAGAAGGATCAAGCCAGTAATCATTCCTTTTACACTCATAAGCGTTTTATAATCTCTTCTGTCATTTCTTTTGTCGAAGCACTGCCACCTAAGTCTCTCGTAAAGATCCCTGCAGCAAGAGTCGCTTCGACTGCTTTTTCAATGCGGCTAGCATCTTCTTCTCGATCAAAACTTTCTCGCATCATCATGGCAACAGAGAGGATCATCGAGACTGGATTGGCTACTCCTTGACCTGCAATATCTGGAGCCGATCCATGGATTGGCTCATACATGCTCGGACCCGACTCTGAATGGCTAGCCGATGGCATAACCCCAAGAGTGCCAGACAAGACACTCGACTCGTCTGAAAGGATATCACCAAAGAGGTTTTCCGTCACGATGACATCAAAGCGAGAAGGATTGGTAATCATGAGCATGGCTGCTGAGTCTACCAACTGGTGCTCCAAGGTAACATCTGGGAAGTCTTGAGCCACTCGATCAGCTACTTTTCTCCAAAGTTTGGAGGTTGCGAGGACATTTTGTTTATCAATGCTGGTGACTTTCTTGCGACGTCCCCGCGCAATCTCAAAAGCCTTCCGCACGATTCGCTCCACTTCTTCAACTGAGTAGTCGTTGATATCCCGTGCTTGATTTTCTTCTAAGATATGCTCTCCGAAGTAGATCCCGCCGGTTAGCTCGCGAACCACTACGAAGTCCACACCATGGATGCGCTCCTCCTTCAATGGAGAGAGGTGCTTGAGGGAGTCGTAAATCTTGACCGGACGAATGTTGGCATAAAGGTTGAGCTCCTTACGAAGAGCTAACAAGCCTTGCTCCGGACGAATCGGTGCTTGGTCATACTGAGGACTTCCGATAGCCGCTAAGAGAATGGCATCCGCTTCCTTTGTAGCTTCTAGAGTAGAAGCTGGCAGAGGATGACCAGCCGCATCAATCCCTGCTCCCCCAAATGGATGAGCTTGGACCGAATAGTCAAAATTTGTTTTTTCTGCCACTGCTTTCAGTACGGACAGGCCAGCCTCCATGATCTCTGGTCCAATCCCGTCTCCAGCTAGGGCGACAATCTTCTTCGTCATAGTGATCTCCTTTAGGCATCTGGTAGATCACGATAGGATACAATGTGACCGATCTCTCCAGCATTCTCTTTTTGCACCAAGGTATTGGCATTGATATAGGCAATCGCTGACGCTTTCAATACGTCAAAGTCTAAACCAGAAGCATTAAAGATGGTATCCGTCGCTTCGTTTTCAACAGTGACCAGCACACGCGCTTGGGCATCAATTCCATCTGTCACCGCATCAATGGTGTAGGAAGTCAGACGAACTTCTTGGTGGAAGAATTGATCAATAGCGTTAAAGATTGCTTCCACTGAACCTTGACCTTTGGCAAGGTATTCAAGAATCTCACCATCTTCATTTTTCAGACTGACTGCTGCAGTGATACTTTCATCTTCATTGGTTGTGAGGCGAAGATCATCAAAGTGGAATCCTTCTGGATTTTCCACTGCTGTACCAGCAACTAGGGCGCGGATATCGGCATCAGTGATCTCGTGTTTCTTGTCTGCCAGAGATTTGAACTTAGCAAACAATGGCTGGATGTCTTCTTCTGTGAATTCCAATCCCAACTCATACAGTTTTTCTACAAAGGCATGGCGACCAGACAATTTACCAAGTGGAAGGCTATTGCTCTTAACCCCCACCAACTCAGGCGTGATGATTTCATAGGTAAGAGGATTCTTAAGAACTCCATCTTGGTGAATCCCAGACTCGTGTGAGAAGGCATTGCCACCAACCACTGCCTTGTTTTTAGGAATTGGAATCCCAGAGTAACGAGAGACCAACTCAGAGATGTTGATGGTTTCATTAAGGACAATCGGACTCTCCACTTGGAAATAGTCTTCGCGAATATTAAGAGCGACCGCTACTTCTTCAAGCGCCGCATTGCCGGCCCGCTCCCCGATGCCATTGATGGTTCCTTCGACACGACCAGCTCCATTCTTGACAGCGGCGAGACTATTGGCGACTGCCATTCCCAGATCATCATGGCAATGAGGGGAATAGATAATCTCACGATCTGTCTTGACATGGTCAATCAAGTATTTGAAAATAGCTCCGTACTCTGCTGGTGTCGTGAAACCGACTGTATCAGGAATATTGATGTAGCTAGCCCCTGCATCGACCGCAGTCTGGACAACTTGCAAGAGGAAATCCAATTCCGTCCGTGTCGCATCTTCGGGTGAGAATTCAACAACTTCAAACTTAGATCGCGCATAAGAAACGTGCTCTTTGATGGCTTCAAGAATTTCTTCCTTGGTCTTGTTGAGTTTAAACTCCCGGTGAATGGGACTCGTTGCGATAAAGACGTGAACTTGCGGATACTTGGCATCTTTCAAGGCTTCATAGCAAGCATCGATATCGGATTTAACGGAGCGAGCCAAACCTGTCACAGCAGTCTTGGTCAAGACCTTCGCAATCTCTTGCACAGCAGTGAAGGAATCCGGACTAGCTGCAGGAAAACCTGCTTCAATAGCAGAAATGCCCCATTTTTCCAATTGCTTGGCAATGGCAATCTTTTCTTTAATGGAGAAATTGACTCCTGGAGTCTGTTCACCGTCCCGAAGACTGGTATCTAAAAATTCAACTTTACGCATAGGGTCTCCTCTTTTCTAAACATAGTGAATAAAATAAAAACATCTCGCCAGTTACCTAAGCGAGATGTTTTGTTACTCCCGCTTGGTAAGCCAAACAGGACTAATGCTTTTGCACTAGCCCGAGTACCTCAACAACAAAGCAAATTGAATAAACTTAGCTGTTTTCATGTCTGACTTTCTCCTTTGATTGATGTCTTGTTTAGTATTTTAGCATAGGGGAAAATCAATGTCAAGAATTTTCTACAATATTCTGAATTTTTTGAATAGAAACAAAATAAAGGCGAAAGTCGCTTTCTTACTTTCGCCTGATCTTCTTATTTTTTCCTGTAGAGATCAAAGATGATTTGATCATTGTATAGATCAATGGTATTGGCCTTGACATAGAAATCCATCTCATTTTTAATCTTGGCAAGCTCGATCTTGATCGTCGCTTCTTTGCTATCAATTTTTACAAAATCAGGTAGATCCTTGTTTGTAGACAGCACCTGCATCACGGTCTTCTTAGGAAGTTTCAAGGTCCCAACTGAAAAATCCTTGAGGATCAGGAGGATACTCCCATCCTCTAGCTTACTTGGCTGGAAATAGATATAGAGCGGGTACTCCTTTCCTAAAAAGTCCATCTTCCCCTCTAGTAACATCTGTTGGTTGTCTGCATACAGTTGATAATCACTCAAATGATAACTTTTAAGCATGACCTTGATAGTTTCATTTAGTTGAGCCCTAGTTGTGGTCATACTGCCGATCTTGACATCTCCTCCTTGGCTAGGAGTCTGTAGTTGCCGGACATCCTCTCGTACCGTTGAGAAACGAGTCCATACGACTAGACTTGTTGCCAGCAAGAAACTGACCAAGCCTAGAAAGAGCCATTTCCAGATGTTAATTGGCGTTTTTTCTCGTCTCTCCTTAAAATGAGGTCCTGTGGTTGCTGGCTTAACCTTCTTCTCACTCGAACCATTTTTTCTCAGTTGCATGTATTTTCTCCAGTACGGCTTCTTTCATGATCTCATAACCAGTATTATTGGGATGGAAACTATCCTCATCATACAAGGCATCATTGGTTACAGTCTCTTTTCCTAATTCAGATTCTGTCACCCCACTCTTGCCATCAATGCCCTTATAAAGGAGGTCATTGATTGGAACAAAGTAGACGCCTTGATAGGCAGAGAGGGTCTCCTCCGTTCTTTGGTTCCACTGATCGACAAGGGTCTGCAATTCCGTTAGATCGGGGAAGTTGAGATACAAGGGATTATAGATCCCCACCACGTAAACGGGCAGATCCGGGTTGTCCTTACGGCCCAATTCGATGATCTGTTTGAGATTTTTCTCATAGGTCTTCGATGCTTTTTCAAAACGGTCCAGATCTAAGTTACTGGTATCCTCAAGAATGGCCTTTCGCAGGTCATTGCCCCCGACAGTAATGGTCAGTAACTGAGCCTTCTTCAGGTCTTTTCGAATCTCCTTTTTCTCCTGCATACGTGACAAAATTTGACCGCTCGTGTTACCAGAAACACCATAGTTGATCGCTTTGAATTCAAGACCGGATTCATTGGTCAAACTCTGAGCGAGCAGAGGGACAAAACCTCCTTGATTGGTGCTATCTCCTACGCCTTTGGTCAAGGAATCCCCAATCGCTACATAGGTGACTACCTTCTTTTTGGCACTTGTTAACGGTTTGGTCATCACTGGTTCTGCCGAAGGAAGGAGCCAATTGACCAGAAAAAAGCAGACCAGAAAAGTGACCAAACAATACAAGATCATCTCTAGTATTTTTCTACTATTCATATACTCCTCATTCGTCCAGCTTTCAATTTGACTTTCTTATTTTTAAGTCAGGTTTAGGCTTGGTAGACAATCTTGCCCTGGCAGATGGTATAGGCTACTTGTCCCTTGAGGGATTCACCGACAAACGGGGAATTGGCTGCCTTGGAAGCAAAATGATCAGACACTAAACGATCAGCATCCAGATCAAAAATCACAATATCTGCTGGTCCACCGACTTCCAAATAGCCCGCTTCAAAATTATATAATTTAGCAGGATTATAGGTCATTTTTTCTAAGAGTTCCATCAAGCTGAGCTCTCCTGCCTGGACCAAATAGGTCAAACCAAGCGATAGAGAGGTTTCTAATCCTGTCATGCCGGAAGGAGCCTTGGTGATATCGGCTACGTTCTTTTCATCCGCATGATGAGGCGCGTGGTCCGTTGCGATTACAGTAATCACTCCTGACTTCAATCCTTCAATGACTGCACGACGATCCTCTTCTCGACGAAGAGGCGGATTCATCTTGGCATTGCTTCCCTTAGACAGCAAGAGGTCTTCAGTCTTAGAGAAATGCTGAGGAGCTACTTCTGCTGTAACAGGAGCACCGATCGCTTGGGCAAACTCGACCACCTTGACACTCTCAGCTTTCGAGAGATGCTGGATGTGGAGGTGGCCACCTGTTGCGTGAGCAATCATAGCATCACGCGCTGCCATAGAGTATTCTGCCACACCAGTCGCTCCGCAAACCTTGAAGTGCTCCCGAGCAATGTGCTCATTGAGTCCCAGAATACCGTTCAACTCTGGATCTTCTTCATGGAGACTAATGAAGGTCCCCAGACGTTTGGCTTCTTCCAAGGCCTGACGGACTACCTTGGTACTTTGCAACGGGATCCCATCATCTGAGAAACCGACAGCTCCAGCTTGTAACAAACCTTCAAAGTCAGTGAGATGTTGGCCATCAAAGTTCTTTGTAACCGTCGCTACGGTTTTAACATGGATGGCTTCCTTAGCAGCAGAATTCAAGACTTCTTTTAAGGTCACGACATCCGAAATAGTTGGAGTGGTATTGGCCATCATGACAACTGTGGTAAAACCACCAGCTGCAGCAGCCAGAGCTCCAGTGTGAATATCTTCCTTGTGGGTCTGACCTGGTTCCCGGAAGTGAACGTGAATGTCTACCAAACCTGGCGCTACCACCTTGCCACTCGCATCGATAACTTGGGCTCCCTCATAAGAAAGAGATGGACCTATTTCCACAATTTTCCCCTGATCTACCAAAAGATCACATACTTGGTCCAAACCAGTTTTCGGATCCATTACCCGACCATTTTTAATGACTAACATCTTCTACTCCTTTATTCATAGAAATCAACATGGGTCTCTAGCAAGCGATCCCCATCATAGCGGAACATAGCTGAAAAGAAGGGTTTATCCTCCAAGAGCCACTCAACAAAGGTGTGGTCCCCCTCCCAAGTTGGCTTACTTAAGACTTGATCATAAGGCACCCACTCCAGTGTCCCCTCGTTACACTCGATGAGTTCCCCTTCAAACTCTGTCACCTTGAAGACATAGGGTGTACCAGTCTAGATCAGGGAGTAAATTCAGGAAGGTGATAATTCCTTTTAGAACTGGCTTAGCAACTAGACCCGTTTCTTCAAGAATTTCTCTAGCAGCACATTCTTGAGGAGTTTCCCCGCGTTCTAATTTTCCACCAACCCCGATCCACTTGCCTTCATGGACATCATTGGGCTTTTTATTGCGATGAAGCATCAAAAACGCTTCTCCATTATCGATATAGCAAATTGTAGCTAACTGTGGCATTATTTCTTCTTTCTATTTTCCTAACTTCGCAACCAATCAATCGGCTCGCGACCCATCTCCGTTAAATAAGCGTTAGCCCTTGAAAAAGGACGGGAGTCAAAGAAACCGCGATAGGCCGATAAGGGACTGGGATGGGCACTTTCAATAATCAAGTGTTTGCTTGCATCAATCAAAGACTTCTTCTTCCGAGCATAGGCACCCCACAGAATAAAGACAACATGCTCCTCCTCTTGGCTGACTAGGCGAATAACTGCATCTGTAAACTCTTCCCAAATCAGGCCAGCGTGCCCATTGGCTTGGCCAGCAGGCACTGTCAGACAGGCATTGAGTAAGAGAACCCCTTGCTCTGCCCAAGGCGTCAAATCATGGGAAGTTTTAACCCCCACATCTTCCAACAACTCCTTTAAGATGTTTTGCAAGGATGGAGGTGCTGGGATGTCATCCGGTACAGAAAAGCTAAGTCCCTGTGCTTGACCAGGACCGTGATAGGGATCCTGACCCAGAATCACGACCTTAACCTCTTCCAGATTCGTTGTCTTTAAGGCCTGAAATACCTTTTCACGAGGCGGATAGATTGTCCCTGATGCATAGACCTGGTCTAAAAATTGATTAATTTGCTTAAAGTAGCCCTCTGGAAGCTGCTCCTTAAGCAATTGGTGCCAACTTGAATGCTGCATGCTATCTCCTTACATATGGGTTTCTGAAGAGCCTTTGCTAGCGAGAAGCCATTTCTTTGGGCGATCCGCTAGACCAATTGAAGCTAGTAAGAGAATTTGTGGTAAAAATTGAATAAGGTAGCGAGTTTTTCCACCTTCAAAGATGGTCAAAAAGAGGAGTCCACCAAATACAGCTAATGACAAGAAGTGGATATCATCCTCTTCTCTTTTCTTCAGATAGACAAGGACCAGGCCAGCTGCCATGATGATCCAAATGACTTGTTTAAGGAACTCATAATATTTGTATTGAGGACGATCCGTACTCAAGAAGTAGGTCCGAACCCACTTAGCAAAGGGGAAATTCTTAGTGTAGCGCTCGTAAAGAGGATTGATAACGGGAGTCTTCTCATACTCCACATCCCGATAGAGCCAACCAAGTGTCCCTTCTGCCACCGTCAAGGATTGCTTGGTATAAAGGTGTCCCAGGAGTCCAATCGGGCCATATTCCTTCAAGCGCCGTTTGATTTCTTTAATGATATATTCGTTCTTGAACATCCCATTATTGTACTCATCTCGCTTATCTTCGTCGACATATTTCAAGAGCCCCTCTTTCATATCTGCTTGGTTATGACCAATATCCGTCAAGCCCAGGTTAATAAACAAGAGAGGACCCTTGGCCAGACCTTCCCCTTCGAGAATAGGAACTGCTGTTTGGTGTTTGACAGCTGTATTAAGGGCTCCATAGACCAGACCGGTTGATAAAAGGGTTAAAGCAAAGACTTTTCCAAAGACCTTCCACCGCCCTTTAAAGAAGAGGACCATCCAAAAGGCCATCACGACAATAATAGTCGTCGGACGGATCAGCATAGTAAGCCCTGATAAGAGGCCAAGCCACAAGGATGTCTTCCATTGTGCACCACTCTCGCTCCCTTTTAAGAGATCCAAGGCTAGCCCTAATTGCAAGGCGATGAGAGGAAGAGGCGGAATATCCGTGTACATGGAGTAAAAATAAGGCGAGTAACAGATTAAGACCACATAGAGGGTATACACCCAGTCTGCCACTTTTTGGTCATAATGTTTCAGCCCTAAACGATACAAGAGGATAGCTCCTGCATTCACAAAGACCATATTGAGAACTTGCATGACCCAGAGGCCCGCTCCACCAAAGAGTTGGTAGAAAAAGCGTTCGTACAAGAACAAGGGAAGATTATTGGGATTCCGGCTCAGGTAGCTAGAGATAGAGGACTCTTTTAGAAGGCCAAAAGCTCCCGTATAGACCACCGCAGCATCCCGACGGATTAAGAGTTCCGCAGACAGCATAAAAACAATCTGAACTAGAATCGCTCCAACCATCAATCCAGTCTTGTATTTCATCAACCAGGCAAAGGCCCTTTTGAGATAGGAGCGACCAATATAAGCTAGGAGAAAGATAAGTCCCCCAACTACAAGGCCCCATCCCGAAATATCTTTTAGGTAGACGACACTAATGACAAACCAGTGCACCATCAGGAGCAACATAACCAGATGGAGCACCCCAAATAAGATGTTTTTACTTTTTACTAACATAGCTCCATTATAGCAAAAAAATAGGGATTTCGCTGGATTCTATCGGCTCTCCATCAAATAGAGGACTTCAGTTTGGATGGTGAAGCCAAGCCCTAGATATAGACTCAGGGCTGCTTGATTCTTTTTTTCAACGACAATCTGAAATTGCTGCTCCACTTCTGCAGCCATCTGATTCATCACACTTCGTAAGAGATAGCGTGCGTACCCTTTGCGGAGATGATCCGGGTCAACGGCTAATCCAAAGAAATAGGTCGTTCCCTGAGATAGATCCACCGTAACAGAAGCAAGAACTTGCTCTTGGTCACGCAAGACAAAGAGACGGGTATCCTGCCCCTCGAGAGACTCGGTCGCATACTTGAGGGCATAGTCAAGATCTGTCTCAAAAGCCTTGGATTGAAAAATGCGCGATCTCTTGGAGCATGGACTCCTCAGCTTCCAACACAGACAACTCTTCACGCTTATCTAAGTCTACTACTTGACAAGGGGCCTCCAACCAAAGTTCGTGGTCTTCCTCCTCTGCCTCCACAAAATGAAAATGACTGAGTAATTCCGGATGTTGCTCCAAAAACCGAACCTCTGATACATACAGTCGGTCTTCTAACTGATAGTCTTGGGCCAAGTCCATAAAGTCTTCCCATAAGGAACGAGCAATCCCTTGTCTACGAAAAGAAGGTGTCACAAAGAGCTGAACCTCAGCTTCTTTGGGTTCATCCGCATAGATGGACAAGAATCCAACCAGTTGTCCCTCCACCGATGCAAGGATAAAGGCTGGCATCGTTAAATCAGCATTATAGAGATTATCCAAATAGGGCAAGCGATAAGTATGGTCAATTTGGTGACAGGCTCTTACAAGCTGTTCACACTGCTTTTTTTCTTCTAAACTTAGACGAATCCGTCTTTCAAGCTTCATGAAATTTCCTTTCATCACAAAAACAAAAGGAGAGCCAAGCTTTGGCCCTCCTCCATTATTTCTTTAGTCTTGCCAGGTTTCTTGGTTTTCTTTGAAACGGCGTAACAGTTCCAAACCTTCATTGGTGATATAACCCTGTTCTTCAGCCAAATGAATCAATTCAGTATAGTTTGACAAGGTTTCAAGTTGAACGCCAGCTTCCGCAAATTTCTTATCTGCTTTCTCCAATTGGTAGGTGAAGATAGCCACCACACCAAGGACATCTGCTCCTTCACGCTTCGCAGCTGCGACAGCATCTAAGACAGACCCACCAGTAGAAATCAAATCTTCAACCACCACCATCTTTTGACCTTGTGGTACACGGCCTTCGATTTGGTTTCCAGCACCATGGTCTTTTGGTTTGCTACGAATGTAGGCAAATGGCAAATTCATCTTGTCCGCAATAATAGCACCGTGAGGAATCCCCGCAGTTGCTGTACCAGCAATCACTTCTACTTCAGGGAAAGCTTCCTTGATTTTGTCCACGAAGCCATTCTCAATCAGGGTACGAGTTTCAGGATAAGCGAGGGTCACACGGTTATCCGTATAAATAGGGGACTTGATCCCAGAAGCCCAAGTAAACGGCTCTTCTGGTTTCAAGTAAACAGCTTCAATTTTTAGAAGATGGCTAGCAATATCTTTAGCTAATGACATGATAACTCCTTTTTTACGATTTTAATCGAATACGAATTAAATCAATTATTTATTTTTAAACAACTGTACAGGTTAGTAAATAGTTTAGCGAAGGCTCTATCAGGCTTCCCGTAGAACTACAAAAGTTTCACTTTTAGTAGCAATTATTATTCCGACGATTTAGAGGATAAAACGATCATTTTTATCCTCTAAATCTAGTGAACTCGTTAGGGAAGGTCCTATCGGACTTCCCGTAGAGCTACAAAAGTTTCACTTTTAGTAGCTCTTACGAGTTCCACTGTCTCTTAATCTCATGGTAGGCATCCCATGGGTTTTCTGCTTGGATGATCGGACGTCCAACCACGATGTAGTCTGAACCGATGGCATGGGCTTCTTGTGGGGTCATGACCCGTTTTTGGTCGCCAATTTCTGCTCCTGCAGGACGGATCCCTGGGGTGACGCAGACAAACTCTTCTGATGTAGCTTTCTTGATCAAATCTACTTCATGGGCTGAGCAGACAACGCCGTCCAAGCCAGCTTCTTGCGCCTTACGAGCATAATTAACAACTGATTCTTGGACAGTGGTTTGGATGTTTTGGCAATCACGCATGTCTTCTTCACTGGTTGAAGTCAACTGAGTCACCGCCACCAACTTAGCTCCTGGTCCAAGTGCTTTTTTGGCTTCGCGCATCATCTCTACACCACCGGCTGCATGAACTGTCACCATATCCACACCAAAGGTGCCTAGGACAGACATGGCTGACTTAACCGTATTTGGGATGTCGTGCAATTTTAGATCCAAGAAAATGCTGTGGCCACGACCTTTCAGATAGTGAACAATTTCTGGTCCGACTGCATAGAAAAATTCCATTCCGATTTTTACAAAAAGTTTTTCATCTTCTGGGAAATGTTCTAAAAAGTTTTTGACATCTTCAAAAGCTGGAAAGTCAAGGGCGATGATGGGACGTTCTTCACGCATGGGTTTCTCCTTTTTATGGCTGACATTTTTTCCACAAAAAAACCTTGCCCGAGGCAAGGTTACACGAAAATTAGGTAGTATCTACCCTGATTCACCGTCTAGACCTTAGGAGCCTCTCTGGACCGCTTTTAAAGGTTTTTTTCTACATTGTAGTACGATATGAAAGAAAAAGTCAAGAAATAATCATAAAACGTTCGGATTCGATCTGTTTTTTTCATCTTTCGGCTAGGGAAGATTCACAAACATGTCAAATTCTTGACGAAGATCCGATTTTCCTGTAAAATTTTTGTATGCTGAGTAAGGGTTGTTTAGTTGTAGCTTACTCAGTAGCCTGTTGGGGTTGTAGCCAGCAGGCGTTTTTTATTTTCTTGATAATCCTTATAATAGATTTTCTCGGACATGCCGACGCAAATCTTCCAAGCTAGTTATTCCATACTGATCCATGACCTTTGGTAATTCTTGGATAATGGTCGGACAAGCATATGGATCAGTGAAATTAGCGGTTCCAACTCCAATCGCAGAGGCTCCTGCAATCATCATCTCAATAACTGCTTCTGCTGAATCCACGCCACCCATTCCAATAATTGGCAGTTTGGTCGATTGGGCTACTTGGCGGATGAGTTTCAAGGCTACTGGAAAAATAGCTGGGCCTGACATACCGCCCGTGCCATTGGCAATGATGGGCTTGCCAGTCTTGAGGTCAAAGCGCATCCCGACCAGCGTATTGATCATGGTCAAGCCACTCGCTCCCGCATCTTCTGCAGCCTTGGCGACTTGAGTAATATCGGCCACACTAGGGGTCAACTTGACGTAGACAGGAACGGAAGAAGCTTCTACCGCTGCTTTTACTGCATCATAAGCCAACTCTGGAACCTGTCCGATTAAGAGGCCATTGTTGCCATGGTCTACGTTTGGACAAGAGATATTGAGCTCGATGGCCTTGACATTTGGCGCTTGCGAGATCTTGCCAGATACCGTTGCATACTCTTCATTGGAGAAGCCAGCTACATTGGCAATAATTGGTAGCTCCGGATAATGCTGAGCCAACCAAGGGAGTTTCTCTGCTAGGACCACGTCTACGCCTGGATTTTGGAGCCCAATGGCATTGAGCATGCCTGCAGGCGTCTCAGCAACACGTGGTGTCGGATTTCCGAAGCGAGCCTCAGCAGTTGTCGCCTTGATCATAATGGATCCTAATAAGTCTAAGTCATAGTATTTGGCATATTCTGACCAAAGCCAAAACAGCCAGAAGCCGGAATGATTGGGTTTTTCAAGTCTAATCCTGGTAAGGATACAGCTAATCGATTACTTGTCATACTTTCCTCCCTACATCACAATCGTACCGGTTTCAAAGACCGGTCCGTCTTCACACACGCGCTTATTAGCTGCTTGGCTCTCATTTTCCAGATGCACTACACAGGCATAGCAAGCACCCATCCCACAAGCCATACGCGATTCCATAGAAATGTAGGCGCGGGGATGGTCATGGAATTTGGTATTGACATATTTGAGCATGCCAGGTGCTCCACAAGAATAGATAGCGTCAAACTCCTGGTCCATCTGATCAATGACCGTAGAAACATAGCCCTTGGTACCATAAGAACCATCGTCTGTTGTAATGGTTACTTGGCCGTACTGCTTCAATTCTTCTTCGAGGATAACCGCTTCTTTATTGGCAAATCCAAGAACAGAATGGACTTCTACTCCCTGCTCATGTAGCTGTTTAGCCACTTGGACCAAAGGAGGAACACCAATCCCGCCACCAATGATCAAGGCACGCGCCCCTTGACCAAGACCTTTTAGGTCAAAGCCATTTCCTTGAGGACCCATGACACTGAGGAAGCTACCGACAGGCAAGTGAGAAAAGATGGCTGTCCCTCCCCCTTCTACCCGATAGATGAGGCGACAGGTCTGGCTGTCTGGATAAATCTCTGAGATGGAAATAGGACGACGGAGGAGTTTAGAGTCATCCGGTACACGGATATGGAGAAACTGCCCCGGTAGCATCTGCTCCACCATTTCCCCCTTCAAGACCATTGAAAAAATCCGTGGCGCAATCTCTTCTTGAGCGATTAACTCCATGTCTTCCATCATGATTTTTCCAAACCGTTTCTTACAGCTGTCACTGACCATTGGTTTCCTCTTCTTTCTTCCAGCAAAAAAGACCTCGCAAAAGCAAGGTCCTACAAATGATCAGCTAGACTCGGTCCGCTGATCTTTTTTCTGTCTTTCCTTGCAGGCCTCTCTGGACCCCTTAAAGGTTAAATTTGTCTCATTATATCGCTCTCCTTGTCGCTTGTCAAGTAGAAGCCCGATGGCTCCGCTCATTTCCCATCTGTCTCAGGAGAAAACCCTTCTGGTACCGGTGGGATATATTGCAAGGCAATGCGATTTTCTGGCTTGCGATCGACCAAGTAGAGAACCAACAAGAAGATCCATTCCAGGGGCTTCATTAGGTAATAGATCAGGTCCATGGCCCATTTCTTCTTGATATGTTTGGCAAAGGGGTAGCCATAGCGGTCATAATTACGACGCAAGAAACGATGGAATCGTGGCGTCTTTTCTTCTAAGACCTGCTCAAAGGCATTGGCAATACAGAGCTGGCGATTCACCACAACAGGATGACCGTGCCGGACACCCATACGTTGGGGCTTGACAACTTTTTCATGGCCACCAGCCGCAACTGTACAGAGATAGTGCTCATCCATGATGAGATTCTGAGGAGGGATCTTTTCTGAGAAGGTCCAATCTGCCGTATTGGTCCAGGCCTTGACCAAGCTATCAGGACGTTGACCAAAGAGCATGAGGACCATGACCAATACCGCTAACAAGGGAAGGGCAAAGACGACTGCCAGCCAAGGCCAGTGTTTGGATTGGTGGAGAATCAGGTGAAAGCGCTGGAGAATTGGATTGTCATAGGCCCTATTGGGATCAGACTCGCCCTCCCACTCCTTCATCCTGGTCCACAGAAGACTAATAGAATAAACCAACAAGAAGACCGTGTGACAACCGATGACTTGCAACTGGATGTCAAATACCGCTAACAATACCAATCCCATAAATATCCCACTAATACAAAAGATATTTAAAAGTGGAGATAAGGAATTGGCATCCCTATAAGAATAAATGACAAGCGCTAGGAAGGAAATCAATGCCAAAGTAAGAATCGTCGGGAGAGCCTCCGACCAAATCATGGTATGCTTCTGCTCATTGATGAGCTGATGGGTCCAATCATAACTAGTCAGATCCTTTACCAGATAGATGACGAAGGATTCCAGGATACAGCCAAAGAGTCCTATCCAAAGGATCACAAAGTACTTGCGATTGTTAACTCTTCGTTTAATTTTTTTCTTCTTCTTTCTCTTCATAGACACCGACCAGTTCCTTTTCCAAGGTCTGGGCCTGTATCGTAGACCAGCGAGAAATAACATACAAAATCACAAAAATATTGGGAACAAAATAACTAACCCCTAGGGCATGAACAAGAATTGTAACACTGTAAATTGCGACTCCAAAAATAGCATTCCAGAAACCCAAAGATTGGATATTTCCTGGCAAGCTCCCGAGAATTAGAAAGACAGACAAACTAAGAAAGATCAGTAAGTTGGTCAAAAAGTTTATCTTTACTAAACTGGCTAAAAATTTTGTCTCCAGTTCCTTGTTCCATTTTTTGTACCAGTGAGCAATTCTTTTCATAAGGCCTCCAGAGATAATCTTTTCCATCATTCTATCAAGCTACAATCAATCCTTCAATTTTAAACCTGTTTTATAGGGAAAAATCCTTCTAGAGACTGATACTAGCTGAGATTTTCTGTCAAAAGTATGTTAAAATATAAGCATGAGAATCCAACAATTACATTACATTATCAAAATCGTCGAAACAGGCTCTATGAATGAGGCGTCCAAACAACTCTTCATCACCCAGCCAAGTTTGTCCAATGCTGTGCGGGACTTGGAAAAAGAAATGGGAATTGATATCTTCATCCGTAATCCCAAAGGAATCACTTTGACCAAGGATGGGATGGAGTTCCTTTCTTATGCCCGTCAGGTCGTGGAGCAGACACAACTCTTAGAAGAACGCTATAAAAAAACCCAGTAGCTAACCGGGAGCTCTTTAGCGTATCCTCCCAGCACTATGCCTTCGTAGTCGAAGCCTTCGTCTCTCTCCTCAAGAAAAGCGATATGGAGAAATACGAGCTCTTCCTACGGGAGACCAGAACCTGGGAAATCATCGATGACGTCAAGAACTTCCGTAGTGAGATCGGTGTCCTCTTCCTTAATAGCTATAACCGGGATGTCCTCTCCAAAATGCTGGATGACAGCCACCTCAAGGCAACCCACCTCTTCACTGCCCAACCTCATATCTTCGTCAGCAAGACCAACCCTCTAGCTAACAAAGAAGTGGTGAAATTAGAAGATCTAGAAGACTTCCCTTATCTCAGCTATGACCAAAAGGGACCCACAACTCCTTCTACTTCTCAGAAGAGATCCTCTCCCAAGAGCATCACAAGAAGTCCATCGTCGTCAGTGACCGTGCCACCCTCTTCAATCTCTTGATTGGTCTGGACGGCTACACTATTGCGACCGGTATCCTTAACAGCAACCTCAACGGAGACAATATCGTCTCCATCCCACTAGATATCGATGACCCAATCGAGCTGGTCTACATCCAACACGAAAAAGCTAGCCTCTCTAAGATGGGTGAGAAATTTATCGAATACTTACTTGAGGAAGTCCAATTTGATAAATAAGGAGGGACTATGAAGGTAAAGAAAACCCTTATTGTTATCAGTATAGCTCTTGTTATTGGTTTGATTGCTTTTTTTAATGTTCATCCTATTCCGACTCTATTCGAAATCCCCCCTCAAGTTACCTTGAGTTCTGATTTTAATGGCTATTTTGATTCTGAGTATCCATTAAAGGAAGATAAAGAAGCCGAAAATAGGTATTCATTAACATTTAGTATCGAAGGAATCAACCGAGTATCTTTAGATGATATTAAAATCCTGGATCAAGATAACAAGGAACAAAGTATTTTGACATTTGAAAACGACTCAGAAGGAGAGAACACCCTCTGGTTCGCGGGAAAACCAAATACCAAGTACAAACTCAGTTATAAAGATCGTTTTTCAGATACCAAAGCAGAATCTTCTTTCACCACACCTTCAAATAGAACTGTATTTAAGGAAGTTCGAAAAGAAGGAGAGAATCTACTTGCTAACTATCTGAAAACGAACCTCCAAACAGAAATATACAGTAAACTAAATTCTAACTGGACCAATATTTCCCCTTATTATACTCCAACTGATGAGGAGAAAAAGGCCATTGCTGATGCCTATTGGGACTCATCCATGACCTATACTCTGGAATTCTATCAAGCTGATGCTTCTGCTTTCAGTTTTCTTATCCGTTATAAATGGTCACCTCCAGATATGGAAGAGCTGAACAAAAAAATAAATTATTGTGAAGACCAACTAAAAAAAGAATTCAAGAATGATCCAAAAAAAGTATTCAAAACAGTTGTTTCAGAACTGCCAGAAATGATCAAGGATACACCTCGGAAAGAAACTGAAGAGCAGACAGCTTCCTTAAGGTTTAATCGTGATTCTCCATCATTAGACAAGACTTCTGATAGACTAAGGATCATTGGTTTGGAAGATATTCTTAACACAATTGAAGAAATATATCCTTAAACGCACAACAACTCCAGATAGCTCAATTGGCTACCTGGAGTTGTTTAGATTTTTATCAAGAACTTCAGTGGTATAGGTCATCTTGTCCGTATAGGTTTTTGACCTTGATAAAACTTTGACCGCCTTATCTCCTCCATCAACATCCTCTATAACATAGGTTTCAGTAATCGTTGTTTTAAAGGTGTCACCGGTTGTACTAATACCGACTGGAAGATTTGAGAATTGATTTGAATAAAATAAATTATAGAAAGAATAATCTTGCTTCACATCTAGCGTATTGGAACCCAAATCATAGCGTGTATCCCAATAATTTAATTCTTTTGAAGGGTCATAATCATCAAAGAATGCTTGATTCTCTGCTGTTGAGTTTGATTGATACTGTAGAAAATATACCGGGCGGAAATAATTAAAACCTGGTGCACCGCCATACTGATAATAGGTTTGAAATTTCCCTGTCTTCGGATTCTTCAGCTGAAACTGAATCTCTGTACTTGCTTCAGGAATTTGAAACAAGGTATCGCCTTGATAGAGCATCAAGACAGAGCCAAGTTCAATCGTACTTCTTTTCTCATTCACTTGCAATTCAGGAAAGCGATAAGATAGTTTTTTTAATAGTCGTGAATCTATACTTTCCTTACTAAAAGCCGGGCCGCTTCTAGAGGTAAAGATAGGAATAGTTGCCTTACTTTTTATCAGTAAAGGTTACATGTAATACAGAATCATTATCATATAATCTTACATCTGTTCTTGTGGACTCTTCCCACTGACCATCAGAAGGTTTCTCAACATCTTTATCATAGATAAATTCGATGTTGATATCTTGAATGACCTTTTTTTGAGGTTTGACGTCACTGACCTTATAATCATATACCTTATGATAGATATGTTTTGAATCAAACCAATCCGGTCTAATATAATAGCGAAAAGCGAAATAGCCCATCGTTAAGAGACCAATCAAACTAAGGACAATATATCTCTTTTTAAACTTCACCTTCTTCATACTCACCTCCTGGGAAATTTATTTCATTATATCATAATCACCATCATTATTATAGACTTGCTAAAAATGCCTCGCTTAATAAAAACACCTGAAACAAGTGGATTTCCACTTCTCTCAGGTGTTCTTTTATTGTCTTAATTTCGAAAACACTTCCCCAATTTTCCCTTCGATGACCAGGTCTGCTTGCTTGTCCTGTGGGATACTAGTCTTATTGATAACGACCAGCTTCTTCCCTTGGAAATACTGGATCAAGCTGGCTGCTGGGTAGACGACGAGGGAGGTACCACCGATAATCAGCAAATCAGCTTCTTGGATGGCTTGGGCTGCTTGGCTAAAGACGTCCATATCGAGAGGTTCCTCGTAGAGGGTTACATCCGGCTTGACGACATTACCACAGTCCAGACAGTGTGGAACAGTCCCTTCCAAATCTAGAAAGGACTCTAAATCATAAAATCGCTGGCAACTCGTACAGTAATTACGGTCGGCACTACCATGGAGTTTCAAGACTTTTTTAGACCCTGCCATTTCATGGAGACTATCAATATTTTGCGTCACCACTGCCTTGAGCTTACCGGTCTCTTCCAGCCAAGCCAGATAGCGATGGGCTGCATTGGGCTTGGCATCTGGATAGAGCAAGTATTTCTTATAGAAGTCGAAAAAGTCCTCTGGATAGCGCTCAAACATGGTATGAGAGACCAGTTGTTCTGCAGTAAAAATGGCGCCCCAATGTGACGCTATAAACACCATCAGAGCTCCGAAAATCAGGGATATTGGACTCTGTTGAGACGCCTGCCCCACCGAAAAAGACGATCCGTTGACTCTGATCAATGATTTTTTGCAATTCTTCCAGTTTATCCATGTCTTCCTCCTTACAAGAGTGCCTCGATAACAGCATTGGCCTGGTCGAAGTAAAAGGGTTCTCGCTGGTAAACAATCCCCGTCTCCTGAGCCAAGCTCACCAAGAGCTCCATAAAATGCTGGGAAGAGAATCCAGTCGTCCGGTGGAGTTCCTCTTCATCAAAGGGTTTGATCAAGTGAGCTAGAGGATTGCGGACAGATTTCTCCAACTCCCGCAGTTGCTTGGCCGCATCCTTAGTGGAATCCGGCAAGTCCAAGTGTAAGATCAACTCCGTCAAACTGGACGAATTGACCGCACTCTCACTATGGAATTGTTGCAAGGCTGGATTGTCAGAGGCCCGAATCTTGTCAAACTTCCAATGGTCATAGCTGGACTCCTTGGAGTTGTGGATGTAGTCTGCGATATCTGGGATTTGCATCTCAATCAAGCGCATAAAGATCCGATAGATAGCAGGACTCACCGCCCGAATGAAGTCAATAATCTGCTCGTTGCGAAGCTTGGCTTCTAAGTCATACAGATAGTTCGCCAACTGTTCCTCTTCTGGGTCCTCATGCCAAAAAAGCTGAAAACCAGTCACTTCTAGCAACTCGGTTCTCAACTTTTGATTCATGATTGGTTGGATATTGAGCTCTCGACGCTCGGTCATTAACTGCAATAAGGTCAAGACCAGCTCTGGCAAGCTCTTCTGCTTCTTAGCAGAACGAAGGGCCCGACTATACTGGTAGGTCTGAAGGTCGTAGAGCCACTCATCATGAAGGTATTCTGTCATTAGTCTGCGATCAAGGTTTCAAGACCAACTTTCATCATGTCTGTGAAAGTATTTTGACGTTCTTCTGCAGTAGTGTCCTCATCTGGATTGACCAAGCTATCAGAAATGGTCATAATGGCAAGGGCATCCACATGGTGTTGAGCAGCAAGGTAGTATAGTGCTGCCGCTTCCATTTCAACAGCTTTCACACCCCATTTACCAAGCTCGATGTTCTTTTCACCATAGTTTGAATAGAAGACATCAGAAGACAAGACATTACCAACGTGAGTCGTCATGCCAAGGTCCTTGGCAATGTGGTAGGCTTTATCTAGCAAATCAAAGCTTGCGATTTGTGGGAAATCGTATTGAGGCCAGTCGTTACGGATGATGTTTGAGTTGGTTGTAGCAGCTTGTGCCAAGACCAATTCACGGACGTGGACATCGCCATTCAAAGAACCTGCCGTTCCCACCCGGATCAATTTCTTCACACCGTAGTCTACGATCAACTCACGCGCATAGATAGAGATGGATGGCATCCCCATCCCAGTACCCATGACAGATACACGATGACCCTTGTAAGTACCTGTGTAACCAAACATGTTACGGACTTCGTTAAAACATACAGCATCCTCAAGGAAATTCTCAGCAATAAATTTCGCACGAAGAGGATCTCCAGGAAGGAGAATTTTATCAGCAATTTCACCTTGCTTAGCAGCAATATGGATAGACATAATTAAGATACCAAGGGCGTTAAAGAGGCAAAGTAAAAATAGGAAATCCGACAAAGATGCTACGCATCTAGAAGGATTTATCTTTTTTACACAGCCTCTAGCCCGGGTTCAATTCAAACCCGAACTACCCTTCCTTTCATTTTTTGTTTTGAAAAGCTTTCCGCTCGTGTTCAAATCAGAACACATGCTCTACCTTTCTGTGTGTATTTTTTTGAAAAACTTTCTGCTCATGTTTACATCGCAACACAAACTCTAGCTTTCTGGATTCATCATAGAGGCCAGGCATCAAAAGTGGGGTTTATTCCAGCCCCAACAACCCTGGTTCCTTTATATGCTTACTTAAATTATACCATAAGAAGATAGGTTTCATCTAGCTTGTAGGGTAAATCCCCTACATAAAAACTACTGAATCTTATCTACTGGAGACTCCTTTATTTTTCTCCCCATCAGACGATCCAATCCTTTGGACAAACCAACAGTTAGAAAAGCTGTCAGCAAGAGATAGGGTAGAGCTGTTAACCCTTGTCCCGTAAACCCAAGGACCAAGCCAGTTGCAGATAAGGGAGCTTTTAAGGTCACTGTCAAAAAGCAAACCGAACCTAGGAGAAAGAAAGCTGGAGTATTTCCAACACCAAGTACCAAAGAGATGAGGGCTGCTCCTGCCATTCCCAGTGCAAAGGAAGGCGTCAGAGTCCCTCCATAGGCACCTGCCCAAAAGGTAAGCAGAACGACTAGAGCTTTTAGGGTAAACAGGAGTAGAATCGTCTGCCATGTGGCCCCATTGAGAATCTCCTGAGCCATCATCCGCCCATTTCCAAGCAGGTGGGGCTGAAAGCTTGCTAGACCAGCTAGGAAAACAAATGCTAATGGCAAAGTGATGAGAATTCGTTTGTCCTTGATTCGATGATTGGAGGCCTTCTTTGTCAAACGGGCAAAGAGCCCGGCGACTGGAGTCAGGAAAGCAATGAAGATAACCATCTGCCATAAGACAGTAGGTGACCAAGTTATTTCAGGCACTTGATAGAGGGCCCGATCTGAGATGACCCAGCCTGCTGTATAAGCAGCCACATAAGTGGTAATCCCGGCCAAGACAAAGCGTTTCATCGAAAAAGCCAGCCCAAAGGTTTCAAAGATAAAAAAGACACTGGTTAGTGGCACTTGGTAGACCGCTGCCAAGCCTGCGCCAGCCCCGCAAGCGATCAGAAAGATGCGGTCCTGAAACGATAAGTCTAGTACTCGTCCAAGAGGAGGCGCCAACAAGGAACCAATCTCCCGTGGTGCTCCTTCTTTTTCCTACTGGTGCACCAGCTCCTACGGCAATGATTTGCCAGGTGGAATGGAGCATCTGCTCCCAGAAATGAAGACGAGGACGTGAAGGCTCCTCCTTCATCTGGCCTTTGATAGAAAGAATGTTTCCCTTTCGCTGTAGGAGATACCAGACCAAGGCTGAGCTGGCACCAACAAGAAACAGACTGGTCCAAATCCGTGAAGGCGGAACTCCATCTGTCAAAAAGCCAAACTGGTGCTCTGAACGCCCAAAGCCAATCCTTCCACTAACTCTAAAAGGTAATGAAGCAGGATACCCGCTAAACCCGAAACGAGCCCTAGCAGACAAGCTGCTAGGACTAGTCTTCGTTTATAGGGAATTGTTTGAAGAGATCTCACAATTCTTTCCAAGGTTCTTACAATTCAGCAAGAATCGCTTTTAGCAATCCTTTGAAGTCGCCCTTAACGCGTTCTGTCACTTCGACTACTTCTTCGTGGTTGAGCTCTTCTTGGAAACCAGCTGCAAAGTTGGTAATACATGAAATACCAAGAACCTTCAAGCCAGAGTGTGCTGCAACGATGACTTCTGGAACAGTTGACATACCAACAGCATCTGCACCAAGTGTTTTATACGCACGGATTTCAGCTGGAGTTTCGTAGGTAGGACCAGTCACACCAATATAAACTCCATCATCCAATTTAATACCCAATTTGTCCGCTACTCGATGAGCAGTCTCGCGGTATTCTGGAGTGTAAGCTTTGGACATATCAGGGAAGCGTGGACCAAAGTCATCCAAGTTTTCACCGATCAATGGGTTTTGACCTGTCATATTGATGTGGTCAGTAATAGCCATCAAGGTACCAGGACCGAAGCCGATACCTCCAGCAGCGTTGGTTACAAGCACTCCTTTACAGCCCAAAACTTTCATGACACGAACTGGGAAAGTCACCGCTTCCAATGGGTTTCCTTCGTAGAAGTGGAAACGACCTTGAAGTGCCAATACCTTACGTCCAGCAAGATCACCATAAACCAATTTACCAGCGTGTCCGACTACTGTGGATTGACCCCAGTTTGGAATGTCAGAGTAGTCTACTACGACGGCATTTTCGATTTCCTCAGCCAATTCTCCAAGACCTGATCCAAGGATCAAACCAAACTCAGGAGCTTCGATTCCTTTGCCCTTCAAAAATGCTGCTGTTTCATTGATTTTTGCTAATAATGTCATTGTGTTCTCCTTTTATTTTTTTAAGTAATGTACCGATTTTGTCAAAGGTGTTGGCGTTGCGAATAGTCATCTGGCGATAGAAAGGCATCTTCATCAGGTGTTTGTGGTAGGCCGTTTTAGCATAGCTTTCTTCTGAGAATTTCCCCCAGAAAACCGCTAGCTTGCCAAAGTGGAGCACTTCTTCTCCTAAATCTAAAGCCAGCAGCTTCTCTTCTACGGATTCCCTACCCAAACCCTCGGTGTAAAAGAGGACATCCTTACGAGCCATCTCTTCTGTCCACCATTCCGGTAAGTTCGCACATTCTGCTTCATAGTCTTCTCGACTCAAGAGAGAAAAGCGCTCAATAAAGGGATAATGGTTCCCAAAGAAGGTCGACAGCCCCTCCACTAATTGAGTCCGCGAAAGATCCGTCGTAAAGAAGATATTGCCACTATTGATGTAGGTTTCCACTTGGCCGAGGCCTAGAACCGTCAATTGCTGACGCAGATCCGCCATGACCACCTTATTCTTGCCGCCAACATTGATTCCTCTTACGAGTAAGGCAAATCGCGTCATCTTAGACCAATTTATCTAAGAAGCTTTCACCGATCATGGCTTTCTCCACACCGAAGTTGTCCGCCACTGTAGCTGAGATATCCGCAAAGTGTCCAACAGGGATCAAGCCACTACCTTTGAAGGATGGGCTATAAGCCAAGAATGGGATGTATTCACGCGTATGGTCTGTACCAGCGTAAGTTGGGTCATTTCCGTGGTCAGCCGTGATCATCAAGAGATCATCTTCTTTCATAGCAGCGATGATTTCTGGCAAGCGCTCATCAAACTCATGCAAGCAATCACGGTAACCGTGTGGATCACGACGGTGTCCATAAAGGGCATCGAAGTCTACCAAGTTAGTGAATGAGAATCCATGTTTAAAGTCTTCTGATTTCATAGCCTTGATCAAGTTGTCAATACCGTGGCTGTTTGATTTGTTGTGGCCCATATCGTGGTTGATACCAGCACCATTGAAGATATCACTGATCTTTCCAACTGAGTAAGTATCGATACCAGCTTCGTTCAATTTGTCCAAAACAGTTGGCGCAAATGGTGAAACAGCCAAGTCACGACGGTTGGCCGTACGTGTGAAGTTTCCTGGTTCCCCAACATATGGACGAGCAATAATCCGTCCAAGAAGTGCTGGACGTTCCAACGTAATAGAACGAGCATATTCACAGATACGGTAGAGTTCATCCAAAGGAATAATCTCTTCGTGGGCTGCGATTTGAAGAACTGGGTCAGCTGATGTATAGATGATTAACTCGCCTGTTTCCATTTGACGTGGTCCGAAGTCATCGATGACCGCTGTACCAGAATAAGGTTTGTTAGCTTCGCGGATGACCTTACGACCTGAGAATTCTTCAATCTTAGTAATAATTTCTTCTGGGAATCCATTCCAGAAAGTATCAAACGGTTCTGTAATATTAAGACCCATGATTTCCCAGTGACCTGTCATGGTATCTTTTCCAAGAGAGACTTCTTCTAACTTCGTTGCGTAACCAGTTGGATTGCTCTCAGCAGGTACAGTCTTTAAGGGTTGTTCACGCGGAATATTTCCAAGACCAAGCTTTGCCATGTTTGGTACATTCAAACCAACTGCTTTTGAAATGTGTCCAAGTGTGTCAGATGCGCCATCAGGTACACCGGCATTGACAAAGTTATTAGCATCTGGAGCTGCTCCGATCCCTACTGAATCCAATACAACTAAATGCATACGATTAAATTTTGGCATTTTGAATGTCTCCTTTATAATTTAAACTGAATACAGTATAACACAATTTTTTTGAAAATGTAACGCTTTCATATAAAATTTTATAAATAAGTTTTTATATCCGTAGAAAAAAAAGGACAAAATGCCCTTTTTAAAGTGATTTGCTAATGATTTTTTTGGACCTTCTGGTGTCCCTACGATGACTTTTGGAAACCATTCCTAAAAAGAGACCATGATCGACAACACCGACAGTCCGGTCCAACTCTTCTGCTAAAGGCTTCAGCATCTGGGATCACTTTCAAATCCAAATCAATAATAAAGTTCCCTTGGTCGGTCACAAAGCGCTGGCCATCTTTTTCACGATAAGCTGGTGAATAGCCCTTCTTTTCAAAATGACGGAAAAGATTCTCTGCTCCGTATTGAACCACTTCTACCGGCAGTTTAAAGGCACCAAGCGTCTCCACTTGTTTAGACTCATCGACAATCCAGATGCAGTCTTTTGAGTTGGTCGCAACGATTTTCTCCATCAAGAGAGCACCGCCCCCACCTTTGATGCCGTTCAAAGCAGGGTCTACTTCATCCGCACCATCTACGGTCAAGTCTACCACTTCTACATCATCAATGGCTTTGAGAGGAATTCCCAAGCCTTCTGCCTGTTCATAGGTCACGCTTGAGGTCGTTACAGCAGTAATCTTCAAGCCTTCTTCCTTGATACGACGCCCCAATTCAGCCACAAAATAATAAGCAGTTGACCCTGTACCAAGACCGACAATCATGCCGTCAGTAACAAACTCAGCCGCCTTAATGCCTACCTGTTCTTTTAGGTTTACCATCATAGACCTCCATTTCTATTCATATTTAGTATAGCATATTGGCCGACAGATTTCACTACTTAACTGAAAACCTTTTCAACTCCTCCTTCTAAAAGCAATATCTTGCCCCTCTTGCTAGTTTACGATAGAATAGAAGGGAATACACAGGAAAAGAGAAGATACATGATTACTAGAGAATTTGATACTATCGCTGCGATCTCGACTCCGCTCGGTGAGGGGCTATCGGAATCGTCCGCTTGAGCGGAACAGACAGCTTTAAAATCGCACAAAAGATCTTCAAGGGTAAAGACTTGAATAGCGTGGCTAGCCATACCCTCAACTACGGCCATATCGTGGATCCAGATAAGAATGAGATCCTCGACGAAGTCATGGTCGGAGCCATGCGCTCTCCTAAGACCTTCACTCGCGAAGACATCATCGAGATCAATACCCACGGTGGGATCGCGGTGACCAACGAAATCCTACAATTGGTGATCCGCGAAGGCGCTCGATTAGCTGAACCAGGGGAATTTACCAAGCGGGCCTTCCTCAATGGTCGTGTCGATTTGACCCAGGCTGAGGCGGTCATGGATATTATCCGCGCCAAGACTGACAAGGCTATGAACATCGCTGTCAAACAGTTGGACGGATCCCTATCTGACCTCATCAACAACACCCGCCAAGAGATCCTCAATACCCTGGCTCAGGTCGAAGTCAACATCGACTATCCTGAGTACGACGATGTAGAGGAAGCAACGACCGAGATCATCCGTGAGAAGACAACGGAGTTTGAAGCCCTCTTGACCAATCTCCTTAAGACAGCTCGCCGTGGTAAGATCCTCCGCGAAGGGATCTCTACTGCTATCATCGGTCGTCCAAACGTCGGTAAGTCCAGCCTTCTCAACATCCTCCTGCGTGAGGAAAAAGCCATCGTGACCGATATCGAAGGGACAACCCGGGACGTCATCGAGGAATACGTCAACATCAACGGGGTGCCTCTCAAGCTGGTCGATACAGCTGGGATCCGCGAGACCGAGGACATCGTCGAACGCATTGGGGTGGAGCGCTCTCGCAAAGCCCTTAAAGAAGCCGACCTGGTCCTTCTGGTCCTCAATGCCAGTGAACCCTTGACCGATCAGGATCGCCAGTTGCTGGAAATCTCTCAAGACAGTAACCGCATCATCCTCCTCAACAAGGTCGACCTCCCGCAGCAAATCGAGTTGGACGAGATTCCTGCTGATCATATCAAAATTTCTGTCCTGAAAAATCAAAATATCAACCAGATCGAAGACCGGATCAATGCCCTCTTCTTCGAAAATGCTGGCCTGGTCGAGCAAGATGCTACATACCTCTCCAATACTCGCCACATCTCTCTCATTGAGAAAGCAGTTGAAAGCCTCCAAGCAGTCAACGAAGGCCTGGCTATGGGCATGCCAGTAGATCTACTCCAAGTCGATCTGACACGCACCTGGGAAATTCTCGGAGAAATCACAGGGGATGCTGCACCAGACGAGCTCATCACCCAACTCTTCAGCCAGTTCTGTCTTGGAAAATAATCATCAAAAAAATCGTATGTTGCAAACATACGATTTTTTATTGTTAATTTCCTTGGTCCAGACTTTGGACAGTGAGGTAGGCTTGGTAGACCAAGAAGAGTCCTACTGCTGTTAAGAATGGAATAGCGAGAGGGAGTTCTGTCTCGATTTGGCCAAATGGTGAATTGCCGACAAAGTGAAGGCCAAAACCAGATACAAAATAGAACCAACCCGTCAGCATCAATTCCTTGCGACCTTTTGTCGCTTGAACGATTAAGAAGAGACCTACCATGAAAAGAGCTGTGTAGACCCAGTGAGATACGACCCCATTCATGATCCGACCTAGGATACCAGATACTGCGTATGAGAAGCCTTCTGGCATGTCTTGACGGATATAGGCAAAGTCCTCCACAATCTGGAAACCAAGACCAGATGCAATCGCTAAAAGGAAGATAGATTTGATCCGACGCACATTGAACAAATAGAGGACAAAGAAGATCGGAATCAACTTGAAGGGTTCCTCAAAGAGGGGGCCTGCGATGGCACTCTCATACTGGTTCCAAAAAGTCGCTATTGGGCGCTACGGCTTGAATCATCTCGTGGAAGTAGGTATTGGCAAAACTAGACAACCAACCTGCGATAAAGCCCCCACCTAGAAGAGAAAAAAAGAACCGGAATCAGGATAACTTCCACTTCTTGGCGAAATGAAAGAGAGCCCAAACAGCAGGAATCGCATAAACTAGGAGCAAGAGGACAGAGATACCAATAATCCCATACTGGCTACCTGTCATCCAACCAGCTGTGATAGACTGCGTCTCATAGGCCAGACCAATCGAGAGCAAGAATAAAAAAATAGAAACAAAAATCGATTTGCGTTTCATAAAAAAACCTTTCTTTAAAAACAATTAAAAAGGCTGGAAATCCAGTCTTTTTGTCTATATGGATATTGTAACAATAAAAGCTTAAAAAAACAATAGATGGCTACGGGTAAAAAGAGGCTGCTGAGTACTGCAAATTATTGAAGGCATTTTTGTGACCATCCGAAACAACAGAGCTCTAGAACTAGGGAACATTGATACTATCAACTCCACACATCCCACATAGACAGTTTCCCTTATGTTTTTTTAATATTCATCAAAACTATATCTTGTACAAATTATTTAATCTTTCTAACTCTAATACATTCATACATACTTCTACTCCAGTAACTACCCCCTTACTATAAATAATTCCACAAGAAAACACAATCCTATCCGTACTCAAAAATTTGACAATACTACAAATGATTCCAAAACATAATCCTCTATAGTAATAAAACAATTATTTTTTTATCTTTAAAAAAAACTTTATAAATCCAAAAATCCTTACACCTATCACCAAAATAAAACTTAAGTGATTTTTAAATAATAATCAAAAAAATGCATCATTTTCCATAGAAAGCCCTTTATTTTTATATCATACAAAAATACGTTTTTAGAACTATTCGAAACAACACAGCTCTAAAACTCACTCACCTCGTCAACTTCCATTCCCTCGCATTCAGTTGTACAGTTACTTAAATCTTGAGAGTACAAAAACCAACTCCAGAAACAGCCTTACCGATACTAGGTTAAATAGAAAATGATTTCATATTTTTCTCCTTCGGTCTACTGGCAAATCCTTTCTACGACGTAAAATGGTTACTTCGCTGACAGGGATTTTTCCTGATGCATACGTGATAAGACCATACTTATCATCCATCAATTCCGCACCATCTGCTATATTGTTTTCATTTAAAAGTTCTTTATCAGAAACTAATATTCGCACATAAGAATCGGGTGCTGTAAAATCATCATCTCCACGCTTGTGACCAGCCATTTCAAATTCCTGACCTTTATACAAAACACGATCATAAACCGAATACCTCTGACTAACCTCACTATAAGGCTCAAGCTTCCCGTATACGCCTTCTCCGGCATCATCTACATAGCAACTATAGGGAACGTAGCCTTCTTTCAACATTGCCGGATCTTTTGAAAGAAGAATATAATCATTTATATAATTCACAAAATTAGAGTATACTTTGTTTTGGTAAACTAGATATTCTTTATCCATTTTATCCCTCCACGTATTCCATTATAGCACAAAAAGAGAGCGTTCCCGCTCCCTTTATTACTCCGGCAATTCTACCTTCAAGCTCATATTTGTTGGTTGTAACACTTTCTGAACAGCTGCGAGAAAGGCCAATCCATTATCAGATGGAGAGTATTGAAAAGTAATTTGGATGAATTTTTTATTAAAGTTATCACCATATCGATCCACATACTGCTTGTTTTCGAGGAAGTAGATATAGTTATTTAGTTTTTCCTGCAGAATTTCCAAATGGACTGCTTCTATCTCTTCCTCCCAGCCAATTGGATCCACCAGAAGAAGTTCTAAATGACTACCAACAACACCAATTGCATCAAGTTCAGTTGGTTTGAGCTCTGAGGAAATTGCTTTTTGTAACAATTCTTCAAATTCTTGATTGGAAAATAACCGTTTAATAGATGATGGATTTACTAAAATACGAACTGGTGAGGATCTAAAATAATTTTGTCTGGCTACTTCTTTACTTTCTTTAGTCACCCATTCTCCAGTTTGTAAGAATAACTCAACCTCATAAGCATCCTGTTCTGACCTTAAAGCCTTGTCCACTAATTCTTTACTAACTGGATAAGTAACTTCTCTATCTTGAAAACCTCCTGTCATCCAGGACATTGTATAATTGCCATTTTCTTCAGTTATAATGAATCCATTCCCCTTTATCTGATTCATTTAAAAATAAACCCTCTCTATTTTCCCCATAAGCTATTTCAATGGCGATACATAATCATCTGGAAGTCTCCCTCTCCAATCAATCCACATTTGCTCAGCAAGTGGAATTAATCTTTCAAGCTCTTCATGAGTAAATAATTCTCTAGTTTCAGGTAAATCAATTAATGATGTAGGACTCTCTTCTATGAATCGTTTCTCACTAGCTTTCTTCTCTTCTTCCGTAGGTGGCCACCGATCGGTCTCAATCTTGTAAAATATTTCGAGTAGTGATCTCTCTCCACTATCTAATAAGGCAAATAGCTCATTTGGTAATTCATAGACTACTAACCAAGAAGCCACAGTTCCCTCTTCTGAAACTAAATAATATTTATCCTCATTTTTCCAGATAGATTTCCCATATCCTTCAACTTCTTCAAACTGGATAACATCTTCCCATTGTAGTTTTGTTGGTTTCATTTTACACCTTCCTTACCTAAGTGGTGATACATAATCGTCTGGAAGTTTGCCTCTCCAGTCAATCCATTTTTGTTCAGCAAGCGGAATTAATCTTTCAAGCTCTTCCTGAGTAAATAATTCCCAACTCTTAGGACTAGCTATTAAAGGAGTTAAGCCTTTTAATACAAATTGTTTCTCACTAGCTTTCTTCTCTTCTTCCGTCGGTGGCCAACGATCGTGCTTAATCTTCCAAGATATTTCAAGTAGAGTTCGTTCTCCACTCTCTAGTAAGGCAAATAACTCATTTGGTAATTCATAAACCACTCGCTGAGGGGCAATTCCTCCCTCCTCAGTAACGTAATAAAGATTATTGCCATCTCTCCAAATGTGCTGACCATAACCTTTTACTTCTTCAAACTGGATGACATCTTCCCATTCTAGGTTGGTTGGTTTCATTTGTATTCTCCTAGTGCAAGTTATTCTCTCAACCAGAATAACATAAAATCAGGCTTCTTTTTCTCTTCCTCAATAGGCAATGCCATCTTTTACCCATTTTCTATTTTCTAACTCCACATCAAAATAGAAATCTCTTCGACCAAATTTATCAAAACAATCCTCTTTAAGAGCCTCACAGACAATTCTCAGTTTCTCTTTACTTATCTCAGAAATATACATCATTGTATATCCTATAGGAGATTCAATTTTGGTCGATTCTCTCACCTTCTAAATTATAAATCTCTAATTCTGAAGGAAGTCCAAAGTCACTTGATAAGCGAAATATACTGAAGATACGCTGATATTTAGGACTAAATCGAAGATGATGTAAATGAGGGAAACCAATCTGGTGTTGACCATTATGATTCCAATCTAGGGTTCCTTCTATCAGATTTTGTTGCCCTATCAATTTTCCTTCTAAACTAAAGTAGAAAATGATTTTGCTTACAAAGTTTTCTCCACTATAGACGATAACAATGTTCTCATCTTTATTATATTCCGCATGAATGATATCTGGTAGTTCTATCTTTATTTCACTACCATCCCATTCCCACGTGACCATCCGTTCACTGTAATCAATTTTCATCATTCTTCTCCTACTCTAACTCAGATAAATTCGATCTGTATTGTCTGCTCAGTCATCATGGAGTTCACTTCCTCGACAAGTTTATCTATCTCGTTCTGTGTGATAGGAATGTGGTTGTAAGGTGGCTCCCAATTCTGTATGCTTGACCTATATACAATAAAGCTACCATCAATCAACAACTCTCCCTCTGCTTTTAAAACATAGCCATTTTCATAGTCAAATGTGATGATAGACCTTGTACCAGAAATTTTCATTCTACTCCCTTTTCTTTATCCCTTTCAGACTAAACTTGTAGAGCACTCATAATCTTTTAATTTGGTATTCCAAAATGATAGGACTACCTTAAAAATCAATGTTCTCATTTTCCACTATTATACCATACAAGCACTTTCCCCATGATCCATCCTTCCATAAACCAACAAAAAAACACTGAATCTTCAGTGTTCTCTTTTCTATTTCTGTCCCCTGCCGGAATCGAACCAGCAACTACTCCTTAGGAGGGAGTTGTTATATCCATTGAACTAAGGGGACCTATAAAAAAAAGAAGCGAGATCACTCCCTGCCTCCTTATTCGTCTTAACGACGGATTTCTTTAATACGAGCTGCTTTTACCTTGCAATGCACGAAGGTAGTACAATTTCGCACGACGTACTTTACCGTAACGTACAACTTCAATCTTTTCTACACGTGGAGTGTGTACTGGGAATGTACGTTCAACACCGACACCGTTAGAGATTTTACGAACAGTGTACATTTTCAGTGTGTCCTTGACCTTTACGAGCGATAACAACGCCTTCAAAGATCTGGATACGTTCACGAGATCCTTCGACAACTTTCGCGTGTACACGAACAGTGTCACCAGGACGGAATGCAGGGATATCAGTACGAAGTTGACCTTCAGTCAAGCTTTGGATTAATGGATTCATTTTATTCTCCTATCTTCGTCAATCTTGAGGGCTACTCCCCCAGCGGATAAACTGTATTTTTGTGCTTCCATTACGCACAAAGTTTATAATACCAAAAGAATGGTCGTTTGTAAAGGATTATTGCAACTTTTTCGCAACTTTTTGTCCACCATAGATAGACAAGGCTGGAAAAAGACGCGTAGCGACCAAACAGACTAGGAGAAAGGCTGGCCAATGCTGGAAACCAAAGACCTCACACCCGATCAAAATGGGACCAATGGTCGTCGAGGTTGCCCCGGCGAAGACTGCTGCATAGCCCAAGGACGCTACCAGATAAACCGGCAGTCCAAAGAAAGGAGCTAGCCAGACACCTAGACTTGCCCCGATAGAAAAGAGCGGGGTCACTTCTCCTCCCTTATAGCCTGCAGCAATGGTCGTTACCGTAAAGAGGAGCTTGAGGATCCAGTCTGCCCCAGTGATCAAGCTCTTGCTATCAGCTCCCGCAAAGCTTTGAGAGATCAGGTTGGTCCCCAGTCCTGTATAGCGACCTGTTCCAATCAGATACAAGAGAATACTCAGACCGAGACCGACCACTCCGATCCGCACATAAGGATTGGCAAAGGTCTTGGCAAAGCTAGTTTTTAACTGCCCCAAAAGATAGGCAAAGAGCTTACCTGTCAGACCAAAGATGACTCCTAAGACCAGCAACTGCAAGAATACGTGAGGCGATAGGGAGAGCTTGTCTGAAATGACCTGAGTGAACTTCTCTAGCCCCAAGGTGTGAGATGTCCAGCTAGCGACAAAGGCTGCAATGGTCGCAGGATAGAGAGCCCGCCACTCCAATCTCCCAACCACTAGGACCTCCATAGCAAAGAAGATAGCGGCTAGAGGCGTCTGAAAGAGACCACCGAAGCCAGCAGCCATCCCAGTGACCAAATAGATCCGTGAAGCGTTTGGGCCAAGTCCCTCTCTTCGTAGAGCATGGGCGACCGTCCCACCGAGCTGGACCGCCACTCCTTCGCGACCAGCAGATCCACCAAAGAGATGCGTCATCCAGGTAGAGAGGATAGTCAAGGGGGATCAAGCGCTTGGGAATGTTTTTCTCCTTTCCCTCACCCACTTCAAAGAGGAGCTCCATCCCTTTTTGACTCTTGCCCCCATAGTTGCGATTGAGATAGGTAATCAAGATACCTGCTAGAGCCAGAAAGGGCAAGAGATAGAGTAGATAATCTGTACGAACTTCTCCAATCCCGATCAAGACACGCCCAAAGAGGGTATCAATCACCCCAACGATTGCCCCGATTATAAGGGCATCTAGGGTATAAACTAAGGTTCTTTTACTCATCGTCATCTCTGCACCCTAGTCCGCATCTAACTGATCGGCCTGGTAGCCTCTGGAGCGCTTCATCAAATCCCGATAAGTGGCAAGGATGGTCTCTTCATAGCGTTTCCTGGACCAAGCTGGCTACATTGGCTAAGACCTCTTCCTCTCTGGCCCGGTCCAAGACAGGGTTTTGATGGGTTTCTTTGTAACGAATGACATCTTCCACACAGTGCATCCGGCGTTCTAACAGACGGACCAATTCTTTATCAATACTGTCAATCTCTTGGCGAATCTTCTCTAGTTCCATACACTGGCCTCCTCACTTTTTGCTACCCATTTTATCAAAAATCGGGCAATCTTACTAGCCCTATCCAGCTATTGAAGGTTTTCATCCATAAAAAAAGTGCCTGCCACATGCAAACACCTTTCTTAGCTATGGATTAGCCTACTTTTGCTACGACTTCTTCTGCAAAAGCTTCTAATTTTTCAATATCTTCATCTTCAGCTGACAAGTCTACCTTGACGCACTCAGAACCTTTAACTGCACCAGTCGCTGCAAAGACACGATCAAAGTCATCGACTGCCTTACAGAACTCGTCGTAGAAGGTATCACCAGATCCAACAACACCGTAGATCTTACCATTCAAGTCAAGACCAGCTAAGTCTTCATAAAAGTCTACGATTTCATCAGGAAGCTCACCATCACCGTAGGTATAGGTCGCTACGACTGCAATATCAGCTTCAAGAAAGTCCTCTGCGTCTACTGTTGTACATTCGTCGACTTCTACTTCGACACCAAGATCACGAAACTTATCTGCTACGATATCAGCAATCTCTTCTGTATTTCCTGTCATACTTGCAAAAACAATCTTTGCTAATGTCATAATTCCCTCCAAATAATAATCTTATGACATTATACCACTTTCGCGCGCATTTTGCATAGGGAAGTACTGGAAGCCTGGCATTGTTCGGAAATTGTCCACCTGAGGCTAGACAACCTTTTTCTTTTCCAAATGCCCTCCTTATGCTAAAATTGAAAGAGAATTAAATGAGGTACTATATGCAGATCACACAGGACATTTTAGAGAAAATCAACCACTACGATACCATTATCCTTCACCGTCATACGAATCCGGATCCAGACGCGATCGGAAGCCAGGTCGGTTTGAAAGAAATCATCCAGACCAACTTCCCAGATAAAAGAGTCCTAGCTACCGGCTATGACGAACCGACTCTTGCTTGGATGGCTAGCATGGATACTGTAACTGATGAGGACTATGCAGGTGCCCTGGTCATTGTCTGCGATACTGCTAACACCCCTCGCATCGATGACAAACGCTACACAAGCGGCGATTTTCTGATCAAAATCGACCACCATCCAAACGACGATGCCTACGGAGATCTCCTCTGGGTAGATACAGATTCAAGCTCTACGAGCGAGCTTATCACCCTCTTCGCTCTTGAACAAGAGCTTGAGATCAGTCCAGAAGCAGCCCGTCTCCTCTATGCTGGTATTGTCGGAGACACTGGACGCTTCCTCTATCCTTCGACGACCAGCCGGACTTTCGAGATAGTTGCCCACCTTCGTAGCTTTGACTTTGATTTTGCAGGTCTTTCTCGTCAGATGGACAGCATGAGCTCCAAGATCGCCAAGCTTCAAGGCTATGTCTATGATCATCTCGAAATCGATGAAAATGGAGCTAGTCGCGTGACCCTGACACAGGAGCTCCTCAAACATTACCAAATCACAGATGCCGAGACTGCTGCGATCGTCTCAGCACCTGGTCGGATCGAAGACGTCAGCGTCTGGGCCATCTTTGTCGAGCAAGCTGATGGCCACTACCGCGTCCGTATGAGAAGTAAGGCTCTGGTGATCAATGAGATTGCCAAACGCCACGATGGTGGAGGCCACCCACTCGCCAGTGGAGCCAATTCTTATTCCTTAGAAGAAAACGAGCAAATCTATCGAGAACTACAGGAAGTTGCCAAGGCAAAATAGATAGTGAAAATCAAGCAAGCAGGTCAGTCGTTTCTAGTGGAGACGATTGGCCTTTTTCATTTTAAACAAAAACGAATGAATTTTAATAACATTTAGAAAAATGTGAACGATTTCTTAAATTTCCATTCCAGTTTGAGCTTATTTATGCTATAATAATCACAAAAAAAGGAGACGTTTTATGCATAAACATCGTATTTTTATCATCGTCGCAGCAGCTCTTACTGCCATTTCTACCTTTTTGCCATGGAGTACATTCAATGGTGGATCCTACGGAAGTTATTCTTTCAGTGGAATTCGAGGTGAATTTGGATGGGTCATCGTTGTCCTAGCTATTGGTGCCATCGTTCTAGCTTGTCTTCCAAACATTGCTCCACCAATGAACAAGAATTTTTCCATTGGTGTCATTGCTATCGGTATTCTCGAAAGCTTAATTACGATCATCACTATGTTTAGAGTTTTAGGTGCTTCATCTGAATTCGGTGATGGCTTTTCTATTGGTTTTGGTTTGATTATTGCAGTCATTGCAAGTGTTGCTATTGTGGTCACAGGACTTCTTGCGATGTCTGGTGGTAAAATCACTAAAGGAACATTCCAAGAACTTGCATCAACAAGTAGAGGATTCGCACAGTCTGTTGCATCATCTGTCCAATCACCACAACAACCGGGTCAACAACAATGGCAACAACCACAACAAGGGTTTGGTCAGCCTGCTCCAGGACAAGGATTCCAACAAGCGCCTCAACAAGGATTTGGTCAACCTACTCCAGGACAAGGGTTCCAACAAGCACCTCAACAAGGATTTGGTCAACCTGCTCCAGGACAAGGGTTCCAACAAGCACCTCAACAAGGGTTTGGTCAACCTGCCCCAGGACAAGGATTCCAACAACCGCAACAAGGGTTTGGTCAGCCTGCCCCAGGACAAGGGTTCCAACAAGCACCTCAACAAAGGTTTGGTCAACCTGATCAACAACAATGGCAACAACCGCAACAAGGGTTTGGTCAACCTGCTCCAGGACAAGGATTCCAACAAGCGCCTCAACAACCTCAACCAGGGTTCCAACAAGCACCTCAACAGCCTCAACAAGGTTTCCAACAAGCACCTCAACAAGCTTGGCAAACCACAAGAGCAACAGCAACCTCAACAACCAGAACAGCCAACTACTGAACCTGGTCAAGAATAAAAAGATTTCTATTGATTATACATGTCTAACATTTCCTTACTAGGGGTGTTGGTCAGAGTGGGAAAAGCTTGCCTAACAGGATGAGCTTCTCCCACTTTTTTTCTCTATAAAATGCGAAAAATTTGGTAAAAATCCTTGCCAAACTCTTTTGTTTTTGATAAACTAGCTTAGTAACAATCTATGGCTCGGAAAGAGACCATGGCAGAAAGGAAATATTGCAAAATGAAAAAAGATATCCATCCAGAATATCGCCCTGTTGTCTTCATGGACACTACTACTGGTTACAAGTTCCTTAGTGGTTCAACTAAGTACTCTAGCGAGACTGTTGAATTCGAAGGTGAAACTTACCCATTGATCCGTGTTGAAATTTCATCAGACTCACACCCATTCTACACTGGACGTCAAAAGTTCACTCAAGCAGATGGACGTGTGGATCGTTTCAACAAAAAATACGGTCTCAAATAAGAAACCGCATAACGAACTTAAAAACGTTAAAAATAAAGCCTTTTCCAAGAAATTGGAATTGGCTTTTTTCTTTTTAGTACCGTTTTTGGTACCGTCTTGGAAAATTAGTCTTTCCACCCGTTCATATAATTTGCAAACTTATTAATAGCTTTTACTTCACCTACTGCTGTTGTATGACTATATGTATCTAAAGTCATTTGACTACTTGCATGCCCTAATCTTTTCGCTGTATTAACTGGATCAATACCGATTTCAATCATCAGTGTAGCATGAGTATGCCTGAAGCCATGAGGTGTGATTTTTTCTTTTAAACCATGTTTATCAATAATTCTTTTTAAAAATACTATTTATATAATCCTGATAAAGAGGTTCTTCCTCACCGTTTCGATTAATAAAAGTAAACATATACGATTCACCAAGATTTAAAGGAGTGACCATTAACTTTCCTTTTTCTCTTAATGATTGTCGCTTCCATTCAGAAAGTATATCTACTGTATCTTGATCTAATCCTTATCTGACGCACCGAGAATTTGTTCTTGGTGCTTTTTCTAGTGCTTTTCCATTAATTCTACCTAGGTTCTTACTCACTGATAGTGTCTGATTATCAAAATCTAAATCAGACCACCTCAATGAATACAATTCCCCTTTTCGTAACCCACTATAAGCTAATAATCTGAATAAAGCATAATTTTTTGTAGGGCTCTTCTTCTTTTTACAATTTTTAAAAAAATTGGTGTAGCTCTTGAACTGTAAAATAATTCTGTGATTCAATCTTCTCCCTTTTTGGAAGAACCACTCCTTTTACTGGATTATCACTAATCAATTTCATCTTAATAGCAAATTCAAATATCTGACCAATGTATGACTTAATCTGCTTAATATTCCTAAAAAGTCTTACCTTTTTCAGTAATTAACTCTTGACATTGCCATGGTGTAATTTTTAGAAATTTTTAAATTCACCTAAACTAGGAAGAATATGAAGCCTAAATAAATCATCAGTACGAACACTTGTAGTCAATTCAACTGTATCTTGATATGTTTTTAAACCATTCCTCAAAAACATCCATAAAGGACTTATTTGAAGCACTCAGGAGCTCCGTGAGCTCCCCAGAGTATTTCTTTTTGCATCATCAACGTTTCGTACTGCTTCGCTTCTCTAAGCGTCTTAAAACCGCTTTTTAAAAATAGTCATGACGCTTTCCATCTATCACTCTATAAATTCTAACTTTATAAAGATAGCCTGTTTTTTTGATTTTTTTAGCTTTTGTATTTAATAATTGACATCTTAATTTCCCCTTTATTTTTATATGGTTTCGGAGCTTATAAAATAAAGAAATTAGATACTCAACTATTTTTTTCTTAATTGCTTGCTTGTATTCATCAGAATTGATCCAGGCTTCCCATACATAATGGTAGGGAGAGTCTTCTGCTCCTGACTGGTTGATAAGGTATGGAATAAGGCCTTGTTCTTCATCTGCTATGAATTCTTTAATTGCTTTTAACTAAAACTGGATTAAATTTTTTGGGAAGATATAAAGTCAATATAATCAGACAATGTTTGTGATCTATTAAGTTCAGCAATAATAAAAAGCAAGATCGTCCTTGAAAGGAGTCCACTCAGTTATTTTATTATGAATAGTACTTTTACCCTGAAGTAATTTACCAATACTTTTTAATTGATTCCTTCATTGATCCAGGATTAGATAGAGCACTACTATCATCAATTCCTAACAAATATGGTACTGAAACTTCGAAATATTCTGCTAACTTTTTTGGCATTTTTCTATACTAAGGTTTGTTTTACCATTTTCATATTTTCCGTATTGAGATTGATTAGTATTTAAAACTTTTGCAACTTCAGCTTGAGTTAAACCTTTTTTTCTTTTCTTAGTAGTTTTAATCTATTGTCCATAGTATACCTCTCTATCATTCTATTTTTTTAATTATACCACAAATAATCAAAAAAATAACTTTTTATCTTGACTTTAGTTATTTTTTTAACTTATAATAATAGTTATAAAAATAACTTTTCGGAGCTTGTAAAAATAAAGAAAGAGGTATAATATGACCGATCAATTTACTATCAATCTACCTAAATTAACTGAAAAATGTTAATTGCTAGATATGACAATATGCTTCAAAAAAAGCCCTTGAAAAGGCATTTGAAGATTATGAGTTATATAAACCAATGGTTCGAATGGCTGGTTTAACTCGTTGGTTAGATGTCTCTACCACCACAGTTATCAAATGGCAACGTGAAGGGATGCCTCATATTGTTATTGATGGAGTTACTTTATATGATAAACATAAAGTGACTGAATGGTTAAAAATATGAAAGATGAGGGTTCTGTATGTCTGATTCGAAAAATATTATTACATGAGGTTGAAAGAAGATTTTTGATACTGAAGAACTACTTCTCTTGGAAAAATCAACCTGATGGCGAAAAAGTACTCAAATATCCTTTTGAAGTTATATTTAAAAAGTTTAAAGAATGAGGGTAAATTGATGTATAGAGATAGGATTCCCTACAATCCATGGTTAATAGCTACTATGACAAGGCAACCCGTTGCTGTTGTCGAAAAAGCATTACATTTATTCCAGGAGCTTGAGTTAATCGAGGTGTTGGACAATGGTGCAATCTATATGATGGATATTCAAAACTTTATCGGGAAAACAACAACAGAAGCCGATCGCAAAAGAGAATATAGAAATCGAATTGCTAACGAAAAACAAAATATTTTTATTATCCGGACAAATGTCCGACAAAGTCCGACAAATCTCCACCAGAGTCTAGAGATTAGAGATAAGAGATTAGAGAATAGATATTTAGTTCTAGAAGAGCCTAAAAATAATTCTTCAAAAAAAGAAAAATTTTTATAGGTGAAAAATTACTATAACTTAGTTCAGGTTATTGCTGATAAATATAACGATCGTTTTATGTATCCCCCAAGGTTTTTGTTTTTAAAACACTCTCAAAAAAATGAAGATTGGAAAATACCTTGAATCAAATTATATACAAAGTAATGAGATCATGGATTTAATTGACAGGATTCCTTCAACCGCAGAAAGTCCATTAGCTTATTTGTTTAAGATGATAGAAAATCTCATTCAAGAGAGAAGACAAGAAGAAAAAAATAAGAGCACATAAGATTGCTTCTGATCATTACAAAGAAGGATCATAACATCATGAATATAAAAATGCAATGAATTAATCGAATTCTTAGTTAATAAGTCACTAGTTTTTCCAATAACAATTCAATTTGTATTGAATTGCAAAGAAATTAAAGAAATATTATTTTTTCTCAAATGAATCTATTTATGATTTGGTATTCCAAATGAAACGAAAGAAATTTTATTACCCAGTTTATTTTTGGAAACAAATTAGTTATCTCGGAACGAAATATTTTTGATTATGTAGATATCTATGATAATGATTATTTAAGTTATAGATTATCTATCGATTTTGAATCACTTATTAACGGAGGTACAAATATGATCGAACAGTCCATTACACATTCAGCTAATGAAAAACAACTACCATAAAACGGAAAAAGAAAAACAATACCAGTTTATTATAAAACCATCAAATAGAGATAAGTTAGAAAAAAATTGGTAAAAGAAAACAATTATAAATCTGCTTCTTCTTTCCTGGATAGTCTAATAGAATCTATCTGATTCTCGACATGCTTGCATGTGTAACGCACTTTACCATTTGGTAAAAAGTATAATGCGTTATACTTCACTTGGAAGTATGCTTGATCTTAAATAGATTTCTGAACTTAAATAGCTGTTTATTTTAATTTATATAATCTATTTAAATACTTATACGATATTTAAAAGGAGCAAAAATGAGCCAAATTGTAGCAAGAATGCAAAAAGCTAAAGAGTTCTAACTTAGGTGGGATCTACTATCATAATGAGCGTATATTTAAAAAAATCATAGCAATAAAAAGATTGATTCTTCAAAAACTCATCTAAATTATGAACTAACTGATCGTAACAAAGAACTAACTTATAAAAAAAGCAAATCACTGATTTCATTAATGAAAATAAAGTAGGCAGTCGATCTATTCGAAAGGATGCGGTAATGTGCAATGAATGGATCATAACATCTGACAGTTCTTTTTCAAAAATTAGATAATGAAGAAATAAAATGCTTTTTTGAAACCTCTAAAGATTTTTTTGAAAAGAGATATGGCAAAGAAAAATATTGCATTTGCTAGTGTTCATATGGATGAAAGTACTCTCATATGCACTTAGGTATAGTTCCAATGGTGGAGGGTAAATTATCTTCTAAAACAGATGTTTAACAGAGAAGAACTTCTTAAAATTCAAAATGATTTACCAAAATATTTAAAATGAAAATGGATATGATATTCATAGGGGAAAGAAGGTAGCACTGCTAAACACCTTACAGTAAAAGAATATAAAGATTTACAAAATCAGTTAGAAGAAAAACAGAAAAAAAGTAAATGATGCTAAACATGAATTAGCAAACATACAAAAACGAACTCGTAAAAAAATAAAAAGAGAGCTTGGGGAACTCAGCAAAGTACTAGAATCAAATGATAAGATTCAGCAAAATTGGGACAATGAATTAGCTATAAAAAAAGAAAAAAACTCCCCTTTGGTAAAGAGCAGATTGTAATGGATCCTGAATCCTATAACAAGATTAAATCAAGTTATTTGGACAAGGAAATGAAAGTAGCCAAACTTGAACAAGATATATTTAAATTAAGAAATGAGATGATAATAGAGAAATCAAAGGGAGAAAAAAATATAGAAATATAGTAATCTCAAAGGATCGGCACATTTCTGAACTTACTAAAAAGCAACAAGCTTTTACAGAATAAGTATAAAAACTTCTGGAAAGATTCAGAATAATGTGTCAAATCAAAACGGTGGCGGGAATTCGCAAAAAAACATACTTCTACTCCTCTTTTCAAAAAGCCAGTTACTCATAGTTAATTCACTAAATCCAATTAAATTAATAGTTTCAGTTGTTCAACAAATAAATAAGGTTATGGATAAAAATATGTAAGGAGAAAAATGACAGAAAATAAAGGTTTTAAACTAACTTACTCCGGAGAACTCACTGGTAAATACGTTTCCGCACTACTAATTTCAATTGCAAAACAACTAAGAGTTGAGAATGCTAATGAACTTCCACAATTTTTATTAAATAATTCAATTTATAGACAGTTCCTAAATAAACAAATCTATAAAAAAACCTAAAAAGATCACCTTTTCAATCAATTAGGGGTGAAAATTGCAATCAAAAAAATATTGATAATAATACTAAGGATCTATTTTTAATTGTAACTGATGCCACTAGATTTCGTGAGAATATCTCATTCTATCTACTTGATACATTTACAACAAAAAGAACTAGTTGATCATTTAGAATTAACTGAAAAAGATTAAGCCTTAAAGAAAGAATAGAAAAACACAAAATGGCTATGAGGGCAGAAATTGAAGGACTAAAAACTAAGAGCAAATAAAAAGATTGTAAAGTTAAAAAAACTTTTTTTAGTAGATTTTTAATTATTTTTTTGAGTTTTTATGGCATACTATAATTATAAAAAAATAAAAAAAGAAAGGAAGTGCAGAAGATGTCTTACAAGAATAAGCAAACGGAAGTTGATTTTTCAATATCGTGACGAACATAATATGCTACAACGAAAAACAATGTTGTTAGACGGTATTCTTAATGCAGTTCAAGCAGAAGATATTCTAACTAATCAATGCGGTTTCAAAAATTGAAAAAGTTTATGAACCCAAAAACATGTTATGAGCTAATACACTAAAAGAAGGATGCCTATTATGCATCCTTCTTTACTTTATTTTATAAACTCCGAAACCATAACTTTAGTACCTTTTTGGTACCCAATTACTTATATATAACGTAATACAAATTACAATTATGATAAAACTTCCTTGTAAAATACACGATATATTAGGCATTTAATCATATAATCAATACTCCTTGTAAAATACGGTCTCAAATAAGAAACCCATCAAAACCACTTCCACTTGGCAGTGGTTTTTTCTTGTCCTTCCCAACACAAAAACACCGCTCCTTCAGGTTCCTGAAAGAGCGGTGTTCTTGTTATTCGTAGTCGCCACCGGTAAAGTTGAAGTATTCTTCTAAGCTTTTTCCTGATGCTGCGACATCTTTTGCATCTTCTCCGATATAGCGAAGGTGCCAGCTTTCCGGCATGTAGCCCGTGCTCGCTTCTTTCCTTCTTGATAACGGACGATAAAGCCATACTTGGCAGCGTTCTTGAGCAACCATTTGCTTGCGCCTGCTTCTTGAACGAGATTGCCACTGGTATCGATGAGGTCAAATGCTAGACCTGTCTGGTGCTCGCTATAGCCAGGACGAGCTGAGTAGCGATCTGCTGCAGCGGCACCGTCTTGATTGACATAGCTTTGGTAGAGATCTACTTGGGTCTCATAACTGCGGAAACCACTGTACTGATCGCTGATAGCATACCCTTCAGCCTGCATGGCCGCGATCAACTCGTGCAAAGCCTCAACAGCTGTTGGATCCTCACCTGGATTGTAGTCTGCAGCTAAGGGGTAGTGCTTGTTGGCGATGACGATATCTCCAGACTTTCCTTGGACACTGTAATAAGAGCCATTAAAGGAAACACCTTGGTCCACCGTTACTTTGCCTGCCTTCTTCGTTGACTTGTCGCTATCATCAGATGAAGTTGCTTGGGAAGCACTGGTTTCTTTACTGGCTGACGACTGAGCTACTTGCTTACTGGAAGCAGGCTCTTTTTGAGATGAGCTCTTTGACTCCTTCTGTTGGCCACAGGCACCTAGGCTCAACAGAACAAGGCCAGCAAGCGTCCACTTTGTCATGCTTAATTTCATCATAAACCTCCTAATTACCAGCCGTGACCGCAATAGCCGTAATCACGTAAGTATCCCCTACAGGTTTCAGGGTGTAGGTCTTGTCCTTGCTACTCTGGCTATCTTTTCGGCTGGTCACATAGTGCACAGTATATTCTTCATGGGTTTTCACGATCACCATTCCATTCTCTTCGTTAACGCTGAGAACGTTGAAAACACCTGGTGTATAGTAGTCGATTTCAGCCTTCTTGACTCCGCCACCTGTTGTCCACTCCACCATTTCCTTATAGGCATCACTTGAAGTGTCATAGTACTTGGAGTAGGTGTTGGATCTACTTGAGACAGATGAGAAGATTTCTGTCCGGTAGTCTTGGAGGAAGGAGGTGATAGCAGTTTTCTTCTCTTCTGCCTTCTTGGCTTCTTCTTCCTTGGCTTTACGAGCTGATTCTGCATCTTTCAATCGTTTGGCTACATCCTTAGAAAGCTTCAAAGTGATGACTTCATCATCATCCGGAGTTTCACCGATCGTAACCTTGGCCTTTTCAGTTGTATAGCTCTCATTGTTGACACTAAAGACTGCATGGACCTCGATTTCTTGATGGGCTACGACATCGACTTCAAATAGGGTACTTGTGCCGACTTCCTTGCCATTCACGGCCACCTTGATATCCGTTGGATTGCTGACTTCCTCTGGAAATTCAATTTCAAGAAGACGTTTCTCAGAATTGAAGGTCAAGTCCAGCTTATTTTTCGAAGCTTGAGCTGGATCTAGCTTGACCTCACTAGAGATCTTTCCAACTTCGGTCTTACCGTCTAGTTGCATATCTCGTGGTGCAAAGTGAACCTTTCCAAGCTTGGTCGTTTGGTTTTCTTGAGCACAGTCGACTCTTTTTCACTGGTCTTAAGCTTGGCATCATCCAGATTCGTAGTCGCTGTGACTTCAAGTGGATAGGTATCGATGCGATATTCTTGGAAGATACCGAATTTCTTATCCGCCTTCTCGATTCCAATCAGTAGATTCTGGTTTTTGTCCTTGACGATCCCTGTTTTGGAAGACTGAGCGATATGATCTAATTCGTAAATGACATCAATCTTCTGAGCAGTCATATAGTCTAGCAAGCCCTGAGCTTCTTCTTTGGTCCACTTATCCTTATCATTTGAAAGGATGCTAGCCACTTCCCGGTAATCCTTTTGTTCAATGGCTGTGACCAATTTGTCCACTGTCACCTGTGGGCCTGTCGTTGATGAGAAGTAATAGCCTAGACCAGACAAGGTCAAGACCAACAAAGTTAAAATACTGAAGAAGAAGACTTTCTTTTTCTTGCCCTTTTTCTCTTTTTTGACTATCTTTTCTTTCTTTTTCTTGCCTTTCTTGACAGCTTCTTCTTGTTCTAGTGCTTCTGCTACCGCTACGGCTTCAACTGGCTGGGACAGGCTTTCTGAGGCCTCTGATGGACTCTCTACTGGTGCGAAGACCTGTGTTGTTTGATTGGTCTCATCCAAATGAATAGTTGGAGCAGGTCCTTCCACAATTTCAAAGTTCTGACTACGTGCTGATTCGATCTCTTCTGGAAGTGGCGCACGTCCATAAAGGGCGAAGAAACGTTCTTCCCAGGCCTGTTGGAGTGGATTTACAAGCTCTTCTACTGGCTCCTGCTCTCCTTGCACTGGAACTTCTGATGCCACTTGATCGATCGCTACTCCAGCAATTGATTTGATTGCCTTAAAATCAAAGCCGGAATCTCTTCCGGCAATGAATTCTTCAGGAGTAGGTTTGCGACCGATCACTTTTTCAAATAATTCTACCCATTTTTTGTTCATCGGTATGTTCTCCTAAAACCCTAAAAATATTTTTTTATCCGATATCTATATGAACAAGAATTTTATGACAAGGTTCCTACCCGATTAAAAAGAAGGAAGCGATATAGACGGATACTTGTTCTAAAATGCGTCTGTCAACGATGCCAACAATTGTGAAGATGACTAGAATGACCGCTGTTGAAGCAAGGAGCAACAAGAATTTGTCAGCCTTGATTTTTGTTCTGTTCAAACCTTGGTAAACAGTGTATAGCAAGCCTAAGAAATAGAGAACGAAGATTAACGATCGAAGGAAGCTAAATCCTTCAAAGTACTTAACTAGAGAAAAAATTAAGACAATGAGGGATGCTGGCAAGGCATAGATAGACAAGCGAGCAAACTCATCGAATGAACGTTTGTAGGTGTATTCTTTATCTTGCAAGACAAGGTGACGAACCAAGAAACCAGTTAATTGAGTGGCGTAAATTGTAAAGAAAGTTACAATGACAATCAATAGGTAAGCCGTAAATCCTACTTCAGCGTAAGGGAAGGCACTCGCCACGAAGAAAAGTGAGAGGCTAAGGATAAATGCAGTTAAGACATAATGAAGAATACCATTCAATACTCTTGGTTGATTTTCTACTGTTGGTCGAACCAAAGCAGAAACAAACCATGACCAGAATCCTTTCATTGCTTGAGCAAAGGCATTTGGTTGAGCAGGTTGTGCATAATAGGCTTGACCTGGTTGAGGTTGTCCTGGATAAGGTGCTTGCTGGAAGCCTTGACCTGGAGCTTGACCTGGAGATGGTTGACCAAATTCTGGTTGTGGCTGTTGTTGAGGTGCTTGTTGGAAGCTATTTGGTTGTGCACCAAATGCTGGTCCTTCTGGCGCAGCAGTGTATTGTGGCACTTCTTGAACTGGTGCTTCTGGAGCAGCAGTATATTGTGGCGCTTCTTGAACTGGTGCTTCTGGAGCAGCAGTATATTGTGGCGCTTCTTGAACTGGTGCTTCTGGAGCAGCAGTGTATTGTGGTACCTCTTGCACTGGTGCTTCTGGGGCAGCAGTGTATTGTGGTGCTTCTTGAGCTGGCGCTTCTGGTGCAGTAGTGTATTGTGGTGCCTCTTGAACTGGTGCTTCTGGTGCTGCAACGTACTGTGAAGTCACTTCTTCTGGTGCAGCTGGAGCAGCAACAAAGCCAGCGTTTACTTGGTCTGGAGCTACTGGAGCACCTACAAATTGTGAAACTTCTTGGGCTACCTGTTCTTCTTGGAACTCACCTGCAGCCAACGCTTGAGCGATCTCTGCTTCAGTTGCTGAACGACCGTTCACAGCTTCAAAGTAATCAAGCCAATCCTGTTTGATCATAAAATAATCTCCTTATAAAACAAAAGTACAGATATATTATATAAAAATTTCCACTAGAATTCAATATTCTACCGGAATTCACAAGCTGCGATCTCGCAACTAGTCAAATGCATCCATGCCACCTTGGACGTTGGTTACATCATAGCCCGCTTCTTCCAAAAATTGACAGGCACGGGCTGAGCGCCGACCAGACTTGCAGATGACATAATAGGCTTGGTCTTTGTTCAGCTCTGAATAGCGTTCTGCCAACACTGATAAGGGAAGTAAGGTCACTCCGTCCAGATGAAGAGCATCATATTCCTCCTGCTCACGGACATCGACGACGTTAATTTCTCCTGCTTGGTACTTTGCTACAAAGTCATTAAATGGAATTTCTTTCATGATTTCTCCTATAGGTTCTATTATGGAAGTGTTAGTATTTCATAGTTAAAGTCAATGGACTCTAAAAAGCGGAATAGGTCTTGAGTTTTTGACAAAGATGGTCTTTTTCATTGGTGTTCGGATGGAAGGTCATGATCTCCTCTGACACAATGTCCTGATCGAAATAGACGAGAATATCTTTTTCTTCATTGTTTAACAAGCCAAATGGAGATACCGTCCCTGCTGGTAATTGCATTTTTTCTGCTAGCGATTCAGCTGAAGCCATGCGGATCCGATTGGCTCCTACTTGCTCTTTGAAGTTATCCATGTCCAAGGGTTTCTGATCATCCATGATGAGCAGATAGTACTGGGTTTTCTTTTTGTTGGTCAAAAACATGGTCTTTGTCCGGACACCTTCTAAACCTTCAATATAGGAATCGGCCTGCTCAGTCGTGAAGGCAGGTGGATGCTCCACCACATCAAATTCAATCCCGAGTTCGTCCAATTTGTCTTTGACTTTTGATATGCATCCATGGCAATACCTCCTCCTGTAAATATCACTAATTATTATTTGTTAAACTCTGCTATAATCTGATGGACCCGAGCCTGGAGGGCCGGCACTACTTCTGCCTCAAACCATGGATTCTTGGCCATCCAGATCTGATTGCGGGGAGAAGGGTGGACCAGAGGGAAATAATCTGGCAGATAGTCCTTGTACCGACGCACCCGCTCTGTCACCTTACCACTAACCTTCTCATGGAGATAGTAGGCTTGGGCGTACTGGCCGATCAAGAGGGTGAGCTCAATATCCGGACACTCCTTGAGGAGTTGAGGATGCCACTTTTCCGCAAAGCCTTTGCGAGGTGGCAGGTCCCCTGACCTGCCATGCCCTGGGAAATAAAAGTCCATGGGAATGACCGCAAATAGTCCCGAATGGTAGAAGGTCTCCTCATCGACTCCCAACCACTCCCTTAGACGGTCTCCACTCTTGTCCTTCCAATAAAGGCCTGCTTCTTGGGTCTTGAGACCAGGCGCTTGGCCAATAATATTGATCCGAGCAGTCTTTGGTGCCGCAAATAAGGGTTCGATTCCTTTATCCGTATAGTCTTTGTTTTGTGGATCGGCCATGATGGCCTCTTTGATCCGCTCTAGTTGTTCCATTTCTCCTCCTCTAAGCAAAAACTCAGCCAGCATGTGCCGACTGAGTAGCGTCTTATTTGATGAGTTCGTAGATGGCTTCTGCGTAGATTGCAGCTGCTCGATAGAGATCTTCTACATCCGCAAATTCATTGGCTTGGTGCATAGTGTTCACATAGTCTGGGAACATGGCACCGAAGGCAACCCCACGTTTCAATAGACGACCAAAGGTTCCGCCACCGATTACTTGCTCATGACCTTTCAGTCCGGTTTGTTTTTCATAGACACGCAAAAGCGTTGAGACCAATTCATCTTCCATTGGAACATAGTGAGGGGTGTGGCCGTGAGCAGACAAGCTGACGGATGCCACTCCTTCTACTTTTTCAAGTCCAGCTTTGATGGTTTCTGGATCTGTTCCTTTAGGGTAACGAATGTTCAAGGCGATGGTGTTATCTGAGCTGTTTTCGTCGAAGTTGAAGACACCCGCATTCATGCTGAGAGCTCCCATCTTTTCATCCACATGGGCAATGCCAAGCTTCTCACCAGCAAAGTCTTCATGAAGAAGAGATGCTGACACTTGCAAGTATGCTTTGGCATCTCCACCGAAGTCAAACTGGTTCAAGAAGAGAGCCAAGTAGGTTGCTCCATTGATCCCAGCTTCTGGAGTAGAACCGTGGGCAGATTTTCCGATAATGGTGACTTTAAATTTACCATCATCCTCTGTTGCCACTTCATAACGAAGTTGGTGTTCATTAGCAAAGGCCTCCAAAAGACCAGCTAAATCTGGTAATTGCCCAGAAACGACTGCTGTCGCTGACTCTGGTACCATGTTTTCACGAAGGCCACCTGTGAAGCTATGAAGATGCGCTTGACCTGTATTTTGACCACCGAAGTGAAGGTACTCGGTAATATTTCCTTTTTCCCCGTTGATGATTGGGAACTCGGCATCTGGTGAGAAACCAAAGTCTGGATCAGGAAGACCGACGTGTTTGAAATAGTAATCCATATCGCCCCAGCCAGATTCTTCATCTGTACCGACCACGAAGCGCACTCGCTTAGATACAGGTAATCCCAGATCCTTGATAATCTTCAAGCCGTAGTAACAAGCTACTGTAGGCCCCTTGTCATCTGATGAACCACGCGCATAGAGCTTGCCATCGATAATCTCAGGTTTATAAGGGTCTGTATCCCAGCCACTACCTGCAGGTACCACGTCCATGTGGGCAAAGATTCCGAGCTCTTCTTCCCCTTGTCCAAAGGTGAAGTGTCCAGCATAGTTGTCCACATTGGTTGTTTCGTAGCCATCACGCTCAGCAATTTCCAAGAATTTCTCAAGAGCCTTGACGGGTCCAGGTCCATAAGGGTGAGTCGCATCCGCCTGGCTGTCATCCCGTTCTGAGTTGATTTCCCAAGAGGCTGAAAAGATCAGCCATCATTTCTTCGCAACGTTTTTCTACTTCTGCTTTAAAGTCAATTGTTGTCATGCATTCCTCCGTTATTTCGATTTAAATTGAATCCTCTAGAATCCCTTCAGCGACTGTCTATCAGCCTGCCAAAGGATTCTAGAAAACCGGACTTGTATCGTACGAGACGAGGACCATCCGGTTCTTTCTGTTGTTATTAGCGTTTTTCGATGATTTCGTCTACTGGCAAGCGGTAGCTAGGTTCTACCTTCTCTGCTGCGTAACCAACCGTGATCAAGAGTTCTGGACGGAAACGCTCTTCGATTTCCAAGACTTCGTTGACTTTTGATTTGTCAAAGCCAAGGATGATGTTTGAGCCGATCCCTTGGTCCGTCAAGGCCAATACCAGGTTCATTGCGACCAATCCAGCATTCAATGCCAAGTAATCGCTAATCTGTTGTTCATTGTAGCGAGCATATTCTGCAGGTAGGTTTTGCATGAAGTATTGCAACTGCTCCTCTGTGAAGTTCTGGACCCCACCGACACGTGCAATCTTCCGAGCCCGACGTTGCAAATCGGTATCCGTAAAGAGAGCGATGGTCACAGGTGCTTCCATGACTTGGTCATAGTTCCCACCATAGGCTAGTTTAGCCAATTCCGCATTTTTCTGACGAACGACCACGAATTTCCATGGTTGGCTATTGTGCGCACTTGGTGCCAAAGTCGCAATCTCAATAGCTGTCCGCACATCCTTTGGATCGACCGGCTGGTCTGTGAAATGCTTGATCGCATGACGTTTTTTGTTGAGTTCTAGGAATTTCATAGTCAACTTCCTTTTCTAATTCTATTACCTCTATTTTAACACAAAATGAAAGAGCTTGCAGAGTTTTTTCATTGATCATTTAGGAAAGAAAATCATAGAAGTTCTTGACGTCTTGGTCATAGCCATACTGCTTATTCAGCCTTGCGAGGAGTTCATTGTTGTGGCCCCGATAATTATCCTCTCGTCTCAATTCTTCATACATCTCAATAAATGGAAGCCCCTTATCTTTAGCATCTTGGAGCTCTGCTTCATAGTCGTAGGCTACCTTGCGAAATTGCAGGTTGGTCACCCCATCTTCTTCAACATCGATCAACGCATACTGGGCTCTGTGATTTTGGAGCTGCTCCCAGTCAAAATAAGGCATACCAATGGTGCCGGGATTGATGATTTGCTGACCCTGACTACCATAGCGAAGCAACTGCTTGTGGACATGCCCGTAGATGGCCACATCGGTCTGGTCATCGAGCAATTGGTCAAAGTTCTCCGTCGCATTAGCTGGACGCAAGTCTCCACCATAATTCTTTTCTGGCAAGTTATGGGTCAGTGAAAAGCGAATGCCGTTGACCTCCTTCTTCTCCATTAGAGGAAGCGAGCGAAGCCAATCGATCCGTTTAGGATCAATTCCTTCCATAACATACTGAGTGAGACGAAGCAGCTGAACCTCCTGCGGATCCTCAAGCCCGTACTCGCCATCCAAGGACTCTAATAGACAATCGTCCCAATTTCCACGAACAGCTGCTGTAATCGGAATCGCATCCAGCAAGTCAAAAAGGTCCTCTCTTCCAGGCCCCGGAAGCAAAATGTCCCCTAAAAGCCAGTATTCCGTCGCGCCTAGAGCACGCGCATCCGCAATCACTGCCTCCAGGGCTGTCGTATCTCCGTGGATATCAGATAAAATAGCGATTCTATGGTTCATTATTACACCTCATTTGAAATCTAATTAGATTTGAATCTAGTATAACAAAATTAGGAGTAAAACGTAAAAACCATCCATGAAAATGGATGGTGCAATTACTCAAATCCTTGGGAGGGCTCCGCCACTTCCATCAAGGGACTTGCTTCTGCTTGATTTCCTTGATGGAGCTTGACTTGCACTGCCTCCGCGACTGCTCGTGGGATGCCGACTGTGACGATCTCATCCACAGTAGCTTCTTTGATCTTGGTCAGTGACTTGAAGTGCTTCATCAGTAACTGCTTGCGTTTTGGTCCCAAACCTTCGATGTCATCCAGCTGAGAGGAGAAGGAATTCTTAGACCGTAGCTGGCGGTGGAAGGTGATGGCGAAACGGTGAACTTCATCCTGGATCCGCTGGAGGAGGAAAAATTCCTGCGAGGTCCGAGAGAGTTCGATAACTTGAAGAGGATCGCCGAAGAGCAATTCGTGAGTCTGGTGCTTGTCATTCTTTTGCAGGCCTGCAATGGGAATATCCAGTCCTAACTCTTCTTGGATGACTTGCTTAGCGATATTGACCTGGCCCTGACCCCCATCAATGACGATCAGATCTGGTGGTGTCAGGCCATCCCGCATGACACGACTGTAACGTCTGCGAATGACTTCCTGCATGCTGGCATAGTCATCTGGCCCGACGACAGTCTTTATCTTGTACTTTCGGTAATCCTTTTTGCTTGGCTTCCCATTGACAAAGACCACCATGGCTGAGACCGGACTGGTCCCCATGATGTTGGAGTTATCAAAAGACTCGATCCGCACAGGGGTTGGAATTTGCAGGAGTTTTCCAAGGTTTTCAATGGCACCTTGGGTCTTTTCCATCGATTTTTCAAGGAGATTGAACTTCTGCTCCAGACTGACCCGCGCATTCTTGATGGCCAGATTGACCAACTGCTTCTTCTCCCCACGCTGGGGCTTGAGTACCTTAGTATCCACAAGGGCTTTGACCGCTTCCTCATCGATATCTTGAGGAATCAATATTTCATTGGGGATCAGATGAGATTTCTCCTGGTAAAATTGCCCCACATAGGTCAAGAAATCCTCGTCCGGATCATTGTAGTAAGGGAAGAGATTGACATCCCGCTCGATTAGCTTACCCTGACGGACAAAGAAGACCTGCACACACATCCAGCCCTTGTCCACGTAGTAGCCAAAGACATCCCGGTTCTGCAAATCCTTGGCCATGACCCGCTGTTTGGTCCGCAGGGTCCCGATAGCCTGGATCAGATCCCGATACTCGGCCGCCCGCTCAAATTCCATGTTTTGCGCAGCGGTAGTCATCTTGACCTTGAGCTCATCGATGATCTTGTCATCCTGTCCTTTTAGGAAATCAGAAACCTCCTGGGCCATGCCCTTGAAATAGGCCTCGTCCTTGTGGCAGACCGTGTGGGCCATACACTGCCCTAAATGGTAGTAAAAGCAGACCTTGGAAGGAGGATTGGTACACTTGCGGAAAGGAAAAATCCGATCCAAGAGCCGCTTGATCTCATTAGCAGCCCCCACATCTGGATAGGGACCAAAATAGAGACCACCGTCCTTTTTGACCTGGCGCGTGATGATGAGGCGCGGATAGCGCTCATTGGTAATCTTGATGAAGGGATAGGACTTGTCGTCCTTTAGCATGATATTGTACTTGGGCTTGTTCTCCTTGATGAGGTTGATCTCTAGAAGCAAGGCCTCAATATTGGACTCAGTGACGATAAACTCAAAATCCACAATCTCAGATACCAGCGCTTCCGTCTTGGTATCGTGGCTCCCTCTAAAATAGGACCGCACCCGATTGCGAAGATTCTTGGCCTTCCCCACATAGATGATGGTACCGTTCTTGTCTTTGTGAATGTAACAGCCCGGACTAGTCGGCAGAAGCTCGAGCTTGGATTTAATCAAGTTATTCATACTCTCTATTATAGCAAAAAAGGGAGGCTATGCTCCTCTTATAATGTTATATCATATCATTCGTTTTAAATCGTCGTTTCATAAACTGTTAAAGGGTTTCGAAATTTCTAATGGAGATTTATAATTCGTTATCTAAAGTCTTTGACTTGCTTGTATAAATGCTCAAAACAATTACAAATGACAACAACTGCCACAGAAGGATTCTTACTATCTGCAAACTATCTGCTTCAGAATTTGAAACCACATGAACTAGATTTGAAGCAAGATTGTTGAAAAAATGATCTCCTAACCCAAACCATAAGGAACCTGTCATTTTGTAGAGTAAGGACCATTTGATACTCATCATTCCCGCTAAGATAACATAGCCAATGCCCATGACGATGAGATTTACGAGTGACGACTCTCCTTGAAGATAATCTCTTAAGGGCATTACCAAGTGCCATATTCCAAATAGGAAGGCTATAAAGAATAGACTCTTGCGGTAAGAAAGCCCTTCAAGAATTTTTGTGAAAAGGCCACGAAATATTCCTTCTTCCATCCAGACATTTATCAGGTTAAACAACACACTTGAGAGAATAAGTAAGATTCCTGCTTGAGATACTTTTTCGTTTGTTAAGGAAAAACCACTGGCGTAAAACGATAAGTGAACATTACCATGAAGAAACAAGAGAACAATGCACTCAACTGTATATGCAAAGACGGAACAAACTAAACCAAAGAGCAGGCCCTTCCCTATACCACTCACGGTTCCGTCAGAACTGAAACCAATATCTTTCCATCTTAATTTACAAATTGAAAGGATTCCCCACAGTAGAAGAATTCCAAAAAGCTTATGTAGAAAATTCTCAGATAAGAAGGTTTCATCCGTCCTAATATAGAAGTATTCAATTAGCCTTGCTACTGAGCAGATAACAAATATAATTGAACAACTTAAAATAGGTTTCTTTATTAGTTGATTTAGCATATCTTCCTTTCAAAAAGTCTTTTATAAAAGTTAATTTCAATATCTCACTCAGTCCAATTATCTATTTTTCAAATTTCGATAGGACGAACTTAACCAGTCTTGTGACGACTTCTACTACGACTAAAACCATCGCATACAATAAAAATGGCGGAATTAAAAGAAGGGCGATTTTCCAGCCTCTGAAAAAAGCAAGCCCTTTATTAGATTTAGCTGCTGTATCTCGTTCGACTGTTTTCACTTCTATTAGCTTCATTCGCAATAGTTTCACAGTGACTTCTTCTTGCCCTGCATCAAGCGAAACACTTTTCTCCTCTGAACTTGAACTAGCTAGATAGGCCTGAGCCATTCTGACCAGATAAAGTCTCTCATCTTCTTTCACAATGGTACGAAAGAACTCCATTGCCTCATTTCTATTCCCTTTAAGGTATACATTAACTGCCTTCAGATACATAGATTCCAATTGTGAGAACTTGTTGTTTGTCACTTCCTTTAGAACGGCATCATTAGCTTCTTTTTTGACCAGAATATCGTAGCGGGCTCTGTAAGCCATCTTGAGTGGTTCATCATCTGCTAAATAGTTAGAGAGTAACTCCTCAAACTCACCCTCCTTCAAATCCGGTATAGAAAATAGGTTCGCATTCAAGAGAATTTCGTTTAATTTAACTTGTTCAGCATCTGTAAACTTCTGATTCTCCTTGAGTTCCTTTACAACTGCTTCAATAGATCCAAAGTCACCAATCCGATAATAATAGAAAAATGTGGCAATCTGTACTCTCAGCTTAATCGTTTTGATACTCTTTCTTTTTTGAGTCAGAATATAGCTTGCCATCAGGTCAAGATTGATATCCTCATAGATGAGACTATTCAACTTTTTGATTAAAAGCGTATCTTTAATGATAGCTAGAACCAGCTCCATCAGTAAGTATATCAAAAAACAAATGGTTGCAATATTTTTACTTTGGGTCACGTGTACGATATACAAAAATGGTAGGGCTAGAATGACCAGTAGGACGATCACTGGAATATTGTAACGCTTTCTAAGTTCTCTATAATCTTTAACCATAAAACTCCTATTTCATTGACAATTTCTTTCGAATCCTTCTTAGTAGATCTAGACCAAGCGGTGATGCAGCAAGCAATTCCCAATCAACCTGATCGCTTACCATCACTTCTACTACCTCTATTATAGCAAAAAGAGGGATACAAAATAATCCCTTCATGAATGGAAACAAACTATTGTTTTAAATAAAATAGTTAGATGTTTATAAAAAAAATGACTATTTTTAGTTATTTAAGAAGATAAAAACTTTCCGCTGTGAGAAAAGTGCCTGAAATAATTCGAATTTCAGGCACTCGGGAGTTTTGAGACCTTAGACTCAAAAACTAAGTCATGGAACTTCGTAGAAGTTCGCTGACGTCCGTACTCACCTAAGGAAAAATTTTTTTAGAAGACTTTATCTTCAATCTGTTAGGGATCTAAAACGCCCCCTCTTTGATATTAATATCCTCTTAAATATGGAAGTAAGGACATAAGAGTTGTCCCAAGGACCAATACCCAGAACCAGAAGGAATACATGCTTCTTTGGAAGACGCCTGGTGCTGGTCGGTTTTCTTGTATGTAGTGAAAAATAGCTTTTCTTTTTAAAATCAAGACGATGGTAAAGGCGATGGTTCCACCTAAAAAGACTAGAATTTGAACCCACTCAGCCACATTCATATTGACATGCGTGCCGAGGTAATGAAGCCCTTGAGAGAGGACCAGGTTGTTAAAGATATGGTAGAAAATAGCCCACCAGATCGAATACTCGAAAGTCAAGTAGCCAAAGCCAAAGCCGATAATTGTCGCAAAGAACAACTGATCAAAATTGGCATGGAACATTCCAAAAGCCAAGGCTGTCATGACGATCGCAAAGACTTTTCCATACTTTTCTAAGGCTCTCAGTCCAGCGGCCCGGAATACCAATTCCTCAGTGATGGGACCGATCAGGGTCGCATAGAGCAAGAGACTCCAAGATTGGCTGAGTTGTTCAGACATATCCTCTTGAGGCTTGAAAAAGCCCAAGGTTTCCATCATGTGGTCTAAGAGCTGAGATAAGGCACTAGAAGCCAATTGGGCAAACCCCAAGAAGGCAATGAATACCAAGAAAGTCTGCCAGGTCATCTTGCGTCCCTTTTGTCTCACATCTCCTTTAAAGAGGGATCCTTGCCGATAAAGGGCAAATAGGAGGACACCTATACTGACAGATATCAGGTAGCTAATCCCATTCCCATTGATGAGTTTTTCTACATACTCCTGCTTCTCTGCCATTTCCAATCCATACCGTCCAAACATAAAGAGGGTAATGGTAAAAGTCGAAATGATGCTGACAAAGACCATGACCAAGAGATAGAGGCAAACCATACCTGAAAAGCTTCCCAAATCCTTTTTGGGATCTATAAATCGATTGAACTGTTTCATCCATTCACTCCACTAATCTACTGTTTTTCTTTTCCGACTCCACCCGTAGCACCATCCAAAGCCCCTTCATACAATACAAAGAAAATCAGAAAGGCATGTAGGAAATAGTCCTCCGGTAGTGCTAAAATAATCGGATCCCGATAAGGATCAAAGAGCCAAGTAGCATCTCCGACAAAGAGGACTTGGTGAAAGAGGGTAAAGAATTGATCAAAGCCAATAAAGAGGGTCACTCCTCCTATAATAATCGGCAAGAGAACCATCCCACCAAATAAAGGGCGATAGAGGCCTGCGTAGCCTTTACGAATCACTGTTCGAATAAATCGTACAGCTACTGGCAACAAGACCAGGAATAAGACCTGGGTCAGGTGAAAGAGGTACTTGACTGCTTGAAAATGATGGAGCCCATCGGGAGAAGATGGAAAATCCGGCATGTCCAGCTTCCAGGTAAAAGGACTGGTCAAATACTGCATAAGGAGCTGAAAATTCTTCTGGATGACTGCAGGAGACAAACCGGTCCGATTCTGAATTCGTAACCAGCTAATCTCCATGGGATAGATCAACCAGGCTAGTAGAATGGTTCCCAAAATCACCGTTGCTAAGAGCCAGAGGACAAAGCCCGTTACTTTCAACCGATCACGCATCGAAATCCCACTCCGCTAAGCTCGATAGGACGTGCGTTGGTGGCAAGGGCAGGTCTGGTACTTCTTCTGGCTTGGTAAAGCCAGTGGTCACTAGCAAGTAGGAATGCCATTGTCAATCCCTGCTCGAATGTCAGTCAGGTAATTGTCACCTACCATGACCACTTCTTCGCGTTCTAGTCCCAAGTGAGCGATGGCCTTATCCATGATGATGGCATTGGGCTTTCCGATAAAGGTTGGCTTCACGCGCGTTGCCGCTTCAATCAGGGCATTTAGAGCACCAGCCCCTGGCATCATTCCGCGCTCTGTCGGGATATTGAGGTCTGGATTTGTCCCGATGAAATGGGCTCCCTTTTGAATAGCCAAAGTCGCGATGGAGAATTTCTCATAGTCCACTTCCCAGTCAAGACCCACCACGACATAGGATGGATTTACCGTATCTTCGACGAAACCTGCTTCAGCAATGGCCTGTTTCAAGCCCACATCTCCAATGACATAGGCAGTTTTCCCAAGATTCATGTCCACCATATAATCAATGGTTGCTAGTGTCGCTGTATAGATGGTATCCAGTGGCGTTTCGATATTGAACTGGCCTGCCAGCATCTCTTGAACCATTTCCGGTGTCCGAGTAGTATTGTTGGTCACAAAGAGATAGGGGATCTGACGCTCTTGCAATTCGTGAACAAAGGCTTCCCCAGCTGGGATCCGTTCTTTCCCCTTGTAGATGGTTCCATCTAAGTCAATTAAATAACCCTTATAAGTCATGGGATTCTTGGTCTCCTTTTTCACTTGCTTCCTCTGCTACTTTGTCCTGATCCTGAAACTGGCCTCCTGCTCCATACAGAAGCAAACAAGCCCCATATAAGGCAAATTGAAGGACCAAACCGAAGAAATTGATACTTGCTTTTCCAGCCTGAGTAAAGAGGAAGGATGAAATCATCAAGATGACGATGGTCACCATCAAGCCACCGATCTTAGCCTGATCAATGGTAATGGTATAGACTCCAGTCTCTTTTTCCTCATTGCTTTCTTTCCCTGCCTGGATAGGCTTCATGGTCTCGATAAAATCTGTCATTAAAGTCGCTGCGAGGCTGACAGTCGTACTAAAGAGGACACCTTGGGAGAGCTTATCAAAGAAGTTACTCCAGAAGCTACCCGATTGGCTGGTGATACTCAAAGAAAAGACAACAACAGGCAGGATAAAGGCCAAAATCAAATGAATCCAAACACGATACCAGCGAACATCTTCCTTGAGAAAACGCATAAAGGCTTCAAAACTCAACCGATAGCGGACAAAGCGAACTGCTTCTTCAATAAAGATATAAAAGGCTGCGACTAAGGTTAAGAAACCATCTCCTAATACATAGAGGGGATTTTTCTTACGACGAGCATAAGCAACAACCCGCCGTTGAACCTCCATCAAGTCTTCTTTTTTCTGTTTTAATCTTCGTTTTTCCATAATGTCTCCTTATCTATTTCTTCCCAAGTGATGAGGGCTTGGGCGTGGATTTGGCCTTCTGATGAGATGACATGATTGCTAATCATCCCTTCCCGCTCGACGCTAGAGGTGATCATACCTCCAGGCAAAACTTCCTTGACATACTTGAGATGGACCCGTTTGGGGATATGCTGGGTTAGGGAATTCCGCTCCCATGACTTCAAAGACCCAGTCCAAGTACTTGCTGTTGTTGACATGGCCGTTCATATCTAGATCATAGAAACGCACATGGTAGTCCTGCTCCATAGCCCCATTCAGCTCTGGATAGCGTGGACCACGGCGGATCTTCTTCTCAAATGGTGACTCATACGGCTCTGTGATCTCCTCCGGTACAGATTGGACTTTTCGGCTGTCCCGATCCATCAAGACGAAGGTCGCCACCATCTCGACAATCGCTTCCCCCTTCTGGTCTCTAACGACAAAGGAACGGTAGCAAAAGAGACGATTGTGGGCGAGGGCTTGAGTCTCAATGGTAATCAGTTCATCAAAAACCGGTAGGCGATGAACCGTGATGTCATAGTCGGTGATGATCCAGACCAGATTGCGCTGCTCGAGCAAGTCCCTGTCACTGACCCCCAGCTCCATGGACTGCATGCCTGAGACCTGCAAGGACAGGAGGATGAGCTGTGGCATCTTGATAAAGCCATTCACATCGCTCATATCAAAGGGAACCTTCATGTCATACTGATAAATTTTAGCCATCGTTTACTCCAATATAAATTTCTCTGCTACGGTATCACCAAGGAACAAACCTCTCTTGGTCATCCGAACTTGCTTGTCATCTGGAACCAAAAGTCCCTGCTCCGTCAGACTGGCCACCACTTGTCCATAGCGTTGGTCAAAGGAAACACCGAATTTCTTCAAAACGTGCCTTGGACACACCTGTCTTTTTCCGTAGACCGAGGAACAACTCCTCTTCCATCTTCTCTTCCAGTGTCAGGTGCTCCTCTGTAATTCGAGCCTTACCTGCCTCAACGGCCTCTAGATAATGCCGGATAGGCCCGTGATTCTTGTAGCGAATCCCATCCACATAGCCAGAAGCTCCTGCTCCTAGACCATAGTATTCTGCATTATCCCAGTAGACCAGATTGTGGCGACTTTCAAAACCAGGCTTGGAGAAATTGGAAATCTCATAATGCTCAAAGCCTGCTTTTTCCAACTCTTCAATGATGTACTCAAACATCTCTGCTTCCAGCTCCTCTTTCGGTAGAGGAAGCTTGCCCCGTCTCATCCGATTCATAAAGACCGTGTGGTTCTCTAAAATCAAGCTATAGAGACTCATGTGGGGAATGTCCAGATCGATCGCCTTAGCGACATTTTCCTTGACCTGGTCCATGGTCTGACCGGGCAGAGCATAGATCAAGTCGATCGAAATATTATTAAAGCCAGCCTGCTTGAGGTGACGGATATTGTCATAGATATCCTGCTCCTGGTGGCTCCGACCAATCTTCTTCAGCATTTTATTATCAAAGGTTTGGACTCCCAGAGAGACCCGATTGACCTGAGAGTCCTTGAGGACTGCGATCTTATCTGGATCCAGATCTCCAGGATTGGCCTCGATGGTAAACTCCTCTACCTCCGATAGGTCCATGACCTTGGGCAATTCTGTCAAGAGATAGGCCAGTTGCTGGGCAGATAGAGCTGTCGGGGTCCCACCACCGATGTAGAGGGTCCGGAGTTTGCCAATCTCATAAGACCGCGTCTCCTGGATTAGGTGTTCCAGATAGGCATCGACCGGCTGATTCTTGATAAAAACCTTCGAAAAGTCACAATAATAACAAATCTGGGTACAAAATGGAATATGCACATAGGCAGAGGACGGTTTAGCTTGCATAACCTTTATTATACCACATTTCGCACCAAAGCCCGAGCAGAAAAGGGAGGGTAAAGTAAGGATTTCCTTGACAAGAAGGAATGAAAGGAATAGAATAAAGCTAATCACATTCGGAGGTAAGGAGATATGAACAACTAAGTTTCGTTAAATAAGATACTTTATTTAGTGGACTGCTTGTTCTATCTCTTTTTGTGTACCCTCTTGCCTATTCTCCAACTTCTTGTTGGCTATATTAGGTCTTTTTCTGCTTGGGTTCCACTTGAATACAGCTCTACTAAATAGGTAGAGCTGTTTTTTGTCCCAGTAGAAAGGAATCTTATGCTAAAACTATCCCACCTCACCATCCGCCATACAAAAGATTTACGCGATCTGGTTCGCGATCTGTCCTTAACCATTCATGAAGGAGAAAAAGTTGCCATTATTGGCGAAGAAGGAAATGGAAAATCTTCCTTACTTCAAGTCCTCATGTCCCCAAAATCCCTACCAGATTATCTGACCATAGAAGGCGAAATCACCACTTCTTTTCACTCCTATGCCTATATTCCCCAGACTTTGCCGGAAGCATTGAAGGGAAAAACATTGGAAGAATATTTTTTTGGAGAAGACGAGCTAGACTATGCCACCCTCTACAGACTGGCTGATCAATTGCAGTTTGATAGCAACCGATTTACAAGCGACCAAGCTATTGGAAGTCTATCTGGAGGAGAAGCCCTTAAAGTCCAACTGCTTCACGAACTTTGTCGTCCTCATGAATTGTTATTTTTAGATGAACCTTCAAATGATCTGGATTTGGAAACCCTGGACTGGCTCCAGCAGATGATCCAAACGAGCCTCCAAACAATCCTATTTATTTCCCATCATGAGGATTTTTTGACGCAGACGGCGGATACGATCATCCACCTAAGACAGATCAAACACCGCAAGGAGGCTGAAACGATTGTGGAGCACCTAGGCTATCAAGACTACAGTAGCCAGAGGGAGCAACAATTCAAGCAACAGACTCAGCAAGCTGCCAATGATCAACGAACCTATAAGAAAACAATGGAGAAGCATCGCCGCGTCCGTCAGCAAGTTGAAACTTCCTTACGAAACACCAAGGATAGCACTGCCGGACGTCTCCTGGCAAAGAAAATGAAGTCCCTCCTCTCACAAGAAAAGCGCTACGAGCGAGTATTCCAATCTATGACTCCCCAACCCTATGATGAGGAAGTCATCAATCTGCATTTTCCTCACCTCACTCCCTTGTCTCCTCAAAAACGAGTCCTTCTCTTAGATCAGGAAGATCTCGCAATTGGTGATCGGGTCCTGATTAAGAACCTCTCCCTCACTCTTCAAGGGCAGGACAAAATAGGGATTATCGGTTCTAACGGTGTAGGGAAATCCACTTTCCTAAAAATGATATGGGAGATCTTACAGAAGAATGAGAGCATCCGTACTGCCTATATGCCTCAAGATTACACTGAAGGCCTTCCTTTGACTCAGACACCGGTTCAATTTCTACAGCATTCAGGCGATCGCGAAGAAATCAACACCATTCAATTGCATTTAGCCTCCCTCAACTTTACCTATTCGGAAATGCACCATCCTATCTCAGAACTTTCTGGTGGCCAGCAAGGAAAACTCTTTCTCCTGCAACTAGTACTCACAAGTCCCCAGTTTCTGCTCTTGGACGAGCCTACCCGCAATTTTTCCCCCACTTCCCAACCAGAAATTCGACGCCTATTCGCAGACTACCCAGGCGGACTAGTTACAGTCTCCCATGACCGGACCTTCCTCAAAGAAGTCTGCCAAAAAATCTATCGTCTGACCGAAAATGGTTTGGTAGAAATAGAATCGCTCTAACGTAAAAAAGATTGGCCAAAAACCAATCTTTTTTCTATTTCTTCGCTGCCTCTTGTCCCATTTCCTGGGTACGTTTGTAGGCTGCTTCCACTCCTGCAATAATGTCGCCCCGTAAGCCAACTTGTTCCAGACGATTGACTCCTGCGATAGTAGAGCCACCTGGGCTACAAACTGCATCTCGCAAGCGGGCTGGGTGCTCGCCTGTCTCTAGGACCATTTGACTAGCGCCTTGGAAGGTCTGTGCAGCCATCTGCAAGGCTTGCTCTCGAGTAAGCCCTAAGCTTACTCCTGCATCTGCCATGGCTTCGATCATCTGATAGACAAAGGCTGGACCACAGCCTGCGACAGCCGTTGCAGGATCCATTAATGTTTCCTCGATTTCGTAGAGGGCCCCTGCTCCTGTTAAGAGCTGGTTGACTTGGGCTACTTGCTGGTCTGTCACTACTTGGGAGCGGGCCAGACTGATGACACCTTGACCAATGGCTACGGGCGTATTGGGCATGATACGAATGAGCCCCACCCGATCATTTTTAACCACACTTGCCATTTGCTCTAGATCCAGACCTGCTGCCATGGAAACCAACAAGAGATTGGAACGTTGGCCCAAGATGTCCTGGTACTCTTCTAGTAAAGGGCAGATCTGGTAGGGTTTGACGCCTAAGAAGATAACCTCTGCCTCTTCAAAGGCCTGTTGAACATGAGACGCTGTGCCGCCATACTTGCTGATGAATTCTTCCACCTTTTGAGGGGAACGATTGACCAAAAGTAAATCTGTGGCAGCCACTTCTTTTGCGACTGCTTTGGCCAGACTAGCGCCCATGTTTCCAAGTCCGATAAATGCTACTTTCATCTCTTACCTCACTTGACCATTTCCAGTGACCAGATACTTATAGCTGGTCAGCTCACGTAATCCCATAGGACCACGCGCATGCAGCTTCTGGGTCGAGATCCCCATCTCACAGCCTAGGCCAAACTCTCCGCCATCTGTGAAGCGGGTCGAGGCATTGACATAAACGGCTGCCGAGTCCACCTGGTTGCTGAAGACTTCAATGGCTCTTGGATCTTCAGAAACAATGGCATCTGAATGGTGGGTACTGTGGGCTTCGATATGAGCAATGGCTTCTTCTACAGAAGGCACGACCTTCACGGCCATGACATAATCTAAGAATTCCGTATCAAAGTCAGTCTCAGAAGCTGGTGTCCCAGAAATGATTTGCTGGGCTTGAGCATCCAAGCGCATCTCCACTGGTACTGGAGCCTCGTCTACCAAGACTTTCTTCACTAGTGGCAGAAAGTCACCAGCAATAGCCTCATGCACCAAGAGGACTTCCATAGCATTGCAGACGGATGGTCGGCTGGTCTTGGCATTCTGGATGATACTGAGAGCCTTGTCTAAATCTGCCGCCTGATCGACATAGACGTGAACAATCCCAGTCCCTGTCTCAATCACAGGGACAATTGCTTGCTCTACAACTGCTTGGATCAAGCCAGCTCCCCCACGTGGAATAAGAAGGTCTAGATCCCCCTTGGCCTTCATCATGACCAGACTACTCTCCCGACTGGTATCTTCGACCAACTGGAGGACAGCAGGATCAATAGTGGTCACTTGCAAGCCTGTTTTTAAGGCACTAACGATGGCATGGGCTGTCTGATAAGCATCCTTGCCACTGCGAAGGACAACAGCACTCCCACTTTTCAGGGCCAAGGCTGCTGCATCAGAGGTCACGTTTGGACGACTTTCATAGATAATCCCAATGACCCCCATGGCCACTCGTTTCTTCTGAATGACCAAACCGTTCTCCAGGGTCCGCTCCTCCAAGAGTTCTCCCACTGGATCAGGTAGGGCTGCCACTTGGAGAATTCCATCGGACATGGCTTGAATCCGCTCTTCTGTCAAAAGTAGGCGATCCAGCATTACCTCCGAAATCCGGCCCCGAGCTGCTTCCATATCCAATTGATTAGCAGCCAAAATGTCAGCTGTGGCATCAACCAAGGAGTTGGCCATCGCTCTTAAGGCTTTATTTTTCTCATCACTTGTTGCAGTATTAATACTTTTTTTGGCCTGTTTAGCCAGGCGAATCTGATCGATCGTCTCCATCTAATCCCTCCTTTAAAATTCTGTAAATAAGAGTTCTACCTCAGGTGTGATGGTAATCCAATCATCCCGGTGAATGACGATGCCCTTTGGCTTTTGCCCATGGAGCAAATCCTTAATGGCTGCAGCCCCTAAGCGGGTACGCCCTTTCCCAATGACCTGTCCAGTCTCTGCATCATGAACCGTGATAATATCGGAGAAAGAGAGAAGGCTCCCTCAACCTTTATCACACCAGACACAAGGATACTCTTGCCCTCTTCTTTGACGGCCTTAACCGCTCCTTGGTCCAGCCATATAGACCCTTGGCTAGGGGCATAGAAGGCCAGCCACTGTTTCTGATTGCGCAAAAACTTATCCTGAGCTGTAAAATAGCTACCATCCTGAGTTTTCTCTGCCGCTTCTAGAAGAGCATCTTCTTTCAAGGATGAACAGATGTAAACAGGAACTCCTGATTCTGTGGCGATGGTGGCTGCCTTGATTTTTGTCAGCATGCCACCTGTCCCATTGCTTGAGCCTGCTCCACCGGCCATCTCAATAATGTCCTTGCTGATCGAATCAATCCGTTCCAAACGCTTGGCAGTCGGATCCTTTTGGGGATGGCCAGTGTAGAGACCATCGACATCCGTCAGCAAGACCAAGAGATCCGCCTGGACCATGGCTGCCACTTGGGCACTCAGGGTATCATTATCTCCAACCTTGAGTTCTTCAATCGAGACTGTATCGTTCTCATTGATAATCGGAATGGCCCCTCTTTGCAAGAGGACAGAGAGAGCCTGGTGGGCATTTTTATAGCGGCGTTGATCGACAAAGTCATCCTGGGTCAAGAGAACCTGGGCAGATACGATGTCGCGTACCAGTAAATTAGAGGTATATTCTTCTAACAGCAACCCTTGGCCAACTGCTGCAGAAGCCTGCTTATCCGCAATCTTGGTCGGGCGTTTCTTGAAGCCCAGTGCACCAAATCCAGCCGCAATCGCACCCGAAGAGACCAAAATCAATTCATGCCCTTGCTCATGCAAGAGAGCCAGTTGCTGGGTGATGGCCTTGACCTTGCTCCGAGACAAGCTCCCATCTTGATTGGTCAGGGAAGAGGTCCCTGCCTTAAACACAATTCTCTTATTCTTCATCCATTCATTCTCCAGAGTATTCGATTGTAACATTATACCATGAAAGCCTTAAAAAATACTAAGAGCGGACCAGGGAGCGCCGAAACCCCCATTTGTCCACAAAAAAAACGAGTTTGAACCACAAGAGGTAAACTCGTTTTGATGATTGAATGCTTATCCTTGACGAAGCTGCTCCAAGGTTTCTTGGAAAATCTCCGGTACCTCCACTGAGAACTCCATGACTTCTCCCGTCCGTGGATGGGTAAAGCCCAGTGTCTTGGCATGGAGGAACTGGCCATGGCCTTTCAAAGTCTTGCGAGGGCCGTAGACTTCATCACCAGCGACCGGATGGCCAATGTAGGCCATATGAACCCGAATCTGGTGGGTACGACCTGTCTCCAATTGCAGCTCGACCAAGCTATAATCCCCGAAACGCTCCAAGACATGGAAACGGGTCAGAGCTGGTTTCCCTTTGGCTGTCACAGCCTGCTTCTTACGGTCCTTGTCACTCCGTCCAATCGGCGCCTCAATGACACCCCGATCATTGGGGAGATTGCCGTGGACAATGGCCCAATACTTGCGCAGGGACTTCTTAGCCTTGAGCTCATCTGCCAAGGCTACATGGGCCGCATCATTCTTAGCCACCATGAGAAGGCCAGAGGTGTCCTTGTCAATACGATGGACGATTCCTGGACGAAGCTCACCATTGATCCCTGACAAGTCCTTGATGTGATACATAAGGGCGTTGACCAAGGTCCCACTGGTATGGCCGGCACTAGGATGGACCACCATTCCCTGGGGCTTGTTGACCACTGCGACATCCGCATCCTGATAGACAATCTCTAAGGGAATATCTTCTGCCTCGTAGGTCACTTCTTCCACTTGAGGGACTTCATAGCTGATAACATCCCCTTCTTTACGGTATATTTGGCCTTTTTGACTTGACCATTGACGAGGATCTTTCCTTCTTTGATCTGCTCATTGGCCAAGCCACGTGAGAGTTCAGTCAACTCTGAGACGGCCTTATCCAGTCGCGCTCCAGCGACTTCTACTCTAACTTCCATGGCTCTCCTCTCTTAAAAGATAAATCAGTAACAGTCCCACCCCAATGCTTAAATAGATATCCGCTACATTGAAGATGGCAAAATTCATAAAATCCAAGTGGAACATATCGACGACAAAGCCCTGACGGAGCCGGTCAATAAAGTTGCCGATTCCCCCTGAAATAATCAAGGTCAACCCCAACAAAAGCCAAATGGAGCCTTTGATATGACGATAGAGATAGACAAAGGCTGCCCCCATCGCAATCAGGGTAATGATGGTAAAGAACCACTGTTGGTTTTCTAGCATGGAGAAGGCCGCTCCAGAGTTCTTGAGGTAGGTCAGACTGACCACTTTGGGAATGAAGCGACGCATACCCCCCTAGCGGGATCTCCTTGACAACATACCCCTTCACCGCTTGATCTAGGAAGATCAAGAGGAGGATACTAATAAAAATGCTTATTTTTCTCTTCATTGCCTACCTCTTCTCATCAAAGTAGGCTTCCATGACTTGGACAAACTTCTCAGCCACTGGTGAGAGATCCACCTCTTCCCGTTTGACATAGACCATTTTATTATTGAGATCATCGATCAAGGGGATAACCGTAATGCCATTCACTGACTGGCTATCCAAGAAGCCAGAACCGGTCGCATAGGCATCGGTCCGCTCTAAGATCCCATTCAGGGTTGCGCGGTCCGTCACATTGAAGAGCTGGGAACTGCTACTCGTATCGACAAAGTTCTCCGAATAGTAGAGATACTCATCCTTTTCCTGGGTGAAGCGAACGGTCGGTAGGTGTGCCAAGTCCTCCATCACTAAGGATTCTTTCTTAGCTAATGGATGACCCTTACGCAAATAGATATGGGTCTGGAAAGGAATCAGGTCAACGACTTCCAAGCCCAGTTTATCCACCCGTTGCATGATCCCTTTTGTATTTTGCTTATTGAGATAGATAATCCCCAGTTCACTATGACCCTGAGCCACTTCATCCAGGATTTGAACCGTTGTCGACTCAAAGATCCGGAAGTCTTTGTTCTCCGGATAAAGGACTGAGAATTGAGTAATCAAAGGGGGAAGGAAATCATAGTGCTGACTCGAGATCGAGAATTCCTTCTTTTCTTCCTCAGGATTGGCATACTGGTTTTGAAAAACATCAAAGCCCTTGACCAATTCTTGGGCCTTTTCATAAAATTCCATCCCGCGGCGGGTCAAGAAAGTCCCTGAACTAGTCCGACGGAAAATTTTAAAACCCAGTTCCTTCTCCAAATCTCTCACAGAGATGGACAGACTCGGCTGACTGACGTACATTTTTTCGGCTGCTTCACGAAAAGTACCACTATTGGCAATCGCGACAACATAGCGTAATTGTTGAATATTCATGACTTCTTCCTTCTAACAATATCACTCCATTATACCATAATCTAGAAGATGAAAAAAAGATGGGGACATCAATAGAAGTCTGAAGACGAAGAAATAAAATATTAACCTTGTATTTATTGAAAGTTTTGTATAAGTTCAGCCCCATCTTGAACCATTTACAGATGGTATTAGAACTGCAATCAGCGTAGTGAGCTGCGCTTACGATAGATAACCAGCGTTTCTCAGCTGTCCCGTGAGAAAGAAAGTCAGTATAAGACTCTTTGAACTGCTCTCGTACCACCATCCTAATGCCACTTTCAAATTCTTCACTTAGGATGTTCATATTAACCTCCAAATGTGCTATAATCTAAGTAGTTATTTTTTTGAGCCGCTGTTCCTGCAGTGGCTTTTTGCATTTATTCAATCAGTACCGACTACCTTAATGATTTTTTTCAAGGTGGTCTTTTTTTCTTTTTCAAGATCATCAATAAATTCTTCCATTCCTTTCCTCCTTTTTATTTATGATATAATAATTAATAAATAATATTATCTGAGGCTAAAGATGTCCCGATATACAGATTACAAATACGCATCTGGTGTTTTAAAAGGAATCGAAAACAAACCAGAAAAAAATATCTCATTATTCATTATTCGTGCGAAAGTTTTCTACAATCTAGGGGGAAAAAGCCCCAGAATTGCATCAATATCCGTTCGTCAATTCAATAATGCTCAAACGAATAACTTTTCAATTCATCAATACTCTGAAATGTTACACATTCCTATCACAGATGAGAATTACAGAATTATCGAAAAAGAATTGCTAAGTGATTTCTTTTGCATTTGTAGATAAAAACTCCGATAAAACTTGGATTCACTGGAATATGAGAGATAGCGTCTTCGGTTTCAATGCTCTAGAACAACGATTCAAGGTTCTTGGTGGCTCACCAGTCGCTATCGACAACGATAAGAAAATAGATCTTGGTCATTTGTTCAAATTACTATACGGTGGTAATTATATTGAGAATCCACATATTGAAAAACTACTACATTTGAATAATTTTAATCCAAAACAATTCCTTACCGGCAAAGATGAAGCAGAAGCTTTTCGACAATGGGGAATACGTAAAACTCAGTATGTCAACTTCGAGTAAAGTTAATCTGTTCTCCACATTTGTTACACATGCTATCAATAAAACATTGAAGACCAACGTTTCCATATGGACAATCAGGGGAGTATCTGTCAAGGGACTTTATTCCACTTTTCAGGAAACAACCTATGGACAAATGATTCTATGGATTATAAACCTTATCCTAGGTGGAATAATCGGTGCAGTAATCGCAAAATACATTCCATAACAGACCGTCTAGAAAGTAGTCCAAGCATTTTCTGAGCTTGTTCTACTTCTTTTTTTGCGTCTTCTATAGAAATTAGAGTTGGGTTATCGAACCAATCTTTTTCTAAATAATACTTTTTCTCATGCCCAGACATATAAGCAATCAATGACTGAAAATGCTTTATGCGTACATGAAGATGTTTTATATTTTCTTTCACCCTTCCTACTCCTCAAATTTTTCCCAGGACTCATTAATTTGCAACTTTTTATTGATACGAAGCTTCAAGTCATCACTGCCTTTACCATCCTTGAAAAGCTGTGTGATGGCTGAAGGACTAACACCTACAACGATAGCTAGATCACTCTGTGACCACCCACGCTTCTCAATGCGCTGTTTTACAAGTTCGATCCACTTACGATGTTGTTGACTCATGTAACTTTCTCCTTTCTGCTATAATAGTTTTAAAAAAATAATTATGAGGTGGAACAATGAAGCTGAACCCTGACTGCATTCGTGACCTATTACTTGATATCGAAGCAAAATCTACATTTGATAATGTTGTGATTTACAACGAAGAAAAAGGACGAACCTTTGTTTAATAAATATGGAGTGGATACGATTTTTTTACCATATTCGTCAAGCGGATTACGCAGGATTTTTTTATTGAGAAGTAACTTATACTTATGATTTATCCGCAATTATTATCGACTTGTCTCCAGAAGCACATGAGTTTCTGGCTAACATTAGACAAGATACAAATTGGAATAAAACTAAGAGCGTAGCTTCAAAAGTAGGTTCATTTTCATTGAATGTTTTAAAAGACATCTCTATAGAAGTCATTTCAAAAGTTATTTCAGACCAACTCAACAAGTAAAGTAACTTTTTAGTTCAGAAAATTTTTCTCGACACATCTAGCCTTTTTCAATTCATAAAATTTTACCCCTTTTAATTCTTTGGAGTTCAAAATCAATTTATTGCCACGGAAACGCAAACTGTTAAATCGTGGCTTTTCTATGTTTCTTTTAATAACATACGGCCAATGTTTTGGTCTTGGCATCTGCTGTTCCTCCTCTCTATCAAATCTATAAGTTAAAGAGTTAGTAAATTATTTTTATAAAACGCTTGACAGTTTTAAATAAATAATTTAAAAATGTAAGCATAATTAAAAAAACCTTGATAAAACCTTATATCTATCAATTTTTCTTGCTCGCTAAAAGCTATTTATTTTTTTAGATAAGTTTTAACTTCGTTTTTACTAACTCATTAACTTACAAAAAAACTATTTTAAATCATTTATTTACTTTGTCAACACTTTTTAAATAAATGATTTAAATATTTTTGTCAATCTCTCAGAAAGGTTGATAAATCAATGTTCCCAACATTTGAAAAAAAGTTAGAGAATTAGCTCGAAAAAAAGGGCTTATCTCTAAATCAAGTTGAAGAAAAACTCGGATACAGTAAAAATACTCTGTATTCTTTAAAAGCGACAAAAGGTCAGCTCCGAACGATTACAAGAAATCGCTGACTACTTCAACGTGTCCACCGACTACTTACTAGGACGCACAGAAAACCCACACATTGCGAAAGATGGTGATGCTTCTGCACCATTAGACCTCAGAGACATTGCTGCACAATCAATGTTATTCGATGGAAAACCACTTACCGAAGAAGATATTGACTTTATTACAGCAGTCTTGGAGGCACACTTAAAAAATAAATAGAGGTGCATTTATGACTGTAAGAGAGCTTTGCGCCCAGGAGGGTGTGAGCCTATGCTACTTTTATGGAAGCGAATGGCACAGTCCAGGATTCTTCAATTCGGCATTAAAAGTCCTTGCTTTCGATATCAATCTATCGGAGCAAGATCAAAAACAAGTAGCTCTACATGAATTGGGACATAAAGAACATAGCCCAGTCCAGTATGAGGTTAATAGGGAGTTGTGTGAGCTACAAGCTGATCGTAGCATGATTCATCATCTATTAGAAGAAGAATTAAAAACTATGGATGATATGTCAGAATTTAATTACATCCATTTTATGGAACGGTATAATTTAAAAACCATCGCTAACGAAACGATGGTGATTGATGAATATAAGGCTTTAACAAGTCAACATTAACATTTACCGAAAATCAAACAATTGCAAGAATGTAAACATCCCTACACTTGGCCTTGCCAAATTTTTAAATGTTGGGGAATTTATAATAAGGAATGATAAACTAATGAATTACAATGCTTTTAAATGATCATGAAGTACAAGAATTAATTAACAAGTTGAAATACCCTAAAAGTCTGTTATCTTTTTAATGAAATATATACCATAATCTCTTCTTTATTTGGTAAAATAGATGTAGACGAAGGTGTTATTGACGACGATGACATTCAATATATACTTCACATTTACAGAGGAAGAATAAAGCCTGAGAGATACAGTATTCATATTAGATTCAAAAAAATTCTCATGATCATTTGGTCAGAGTAGATATAAACCCATCTAATAGACATTTTAAATCCTGACGGATCAATTATAGAGGGAAATCACATCCATATATATTCTAATCGATACGATAAAAAAAGATAGTATTGCAATCCCACTAAAAAAATTCTGACTTTCCTAATTTAACTCACATTGTGGACGTATTTTTCTGAATTCATCAAATATACACACATAGAGACGGAGGTTGATGATGAATAACTCAAATACACTTAAAAAAATATTTTTTTGATTGGTTGTTAAAAGAATACCAATTCAATGATTTAGAAAAGAATTTTGTAGAGATAAGTACACCGTTTTTTAGACAATGATTTTTGATCATATCGTATTATATGCTGAATTTTTTTATCAGATGGTCGTGTGACACTTACAGATGATGGATGGACAATTAACAATTTGAAAAGCCACGGTGTTTCCTCTCTAATCGCTCAACATACAAAAATAATTTAATTAATACAATCGTAAACAATTTGGGAACAAAAAAATCGAAAATGGAGAGTTATGTATTACTACCAGTCTTGATAAATTTCCGCTTGCGAAACAACGCTTACTTCAGACTATTATGCAAGTGAATGATATGATTGTTTTTGCGAGATACATCAATAAAAAAATGTTTTTTTCACGATGAAATAGAAAAAAACTTTAGTGAAGAGAGAGGTACTTTTTCACAAGAAGGCCATCTTTTTCTGGAAAAGAGGGTATCACTGTTCAATTTGACTTTGCTATTCCTACAATCAAAAACGAGAGACTTATAAGAACTATTTCGAATGGAAACGATCTTAATAGAGCTAAGTTACTTGCGATGGATACACGTATTTTTGCAAAACCATAAAGATAATGTTGAATACATTGCTGTCGTTGATGATATCCATCATAAATTTGATAAAGTAGCAGAAACGCAAGCTATATTTAATGAAAATAGTAAAAAAATAAAATAATATTGCTATCTCACAAAGAAGTTTTGGATAACTCTCGTTTATTATCAAATGCAATATAAAAAAATTCCCCCACTCTCCTTCGCCAAAAAAATTGAGTGTGAGGAATGCGGTATAAGAAAAGCCATTCAAAAGGTCTTTTTCTTATACCCATTTTAACAAGAAATGAGGTAAAAATCAATGATCAAAAAAATATAAAAAAAGGTGATGGTTTTCGCCTACTATTTTTAAAAGCCTATCATGGAATTGACCCTTTGACTGGCAAGAAGATTGTTACTCTTAGACGTGGCTTTAAAACCGAACGAGAAGCTAGACTGGCTGAAGCCAAGTGTTTATCTGATTATGAGAAGAAAACCTTTAGAAGCAGAAACACAACTACTACTTTCAATCAGGTATATGAAACTTGGAAAGAGCATTATCGAAATACAGTTAAAGAATCAACCTATGTTAGCCAAATTGACAGAGCAGACAGACTTATTATCCCTCATTTTGGAGATAAGCCTATAAATAAAATTACTCTATCTATGTGCCAAGCTCAAGTCAATAAATGGGCTGAAGAATATCAGCGATTTTTCGGGATCATCAGCATTGCTAATCAGATATTTGATTATGCAATATCTATGGAATTGATTGATAGCAATCCAATGAGAAAAACTCTAAAACCAAAAAGAAAAAAGAAAGATAAGGAAGAGCTTGAACAATTCTATAATAAAGAAGAGCTGAAAACTTTTTTTGAAATGGTCCAGGAACTTGATGATATAGAAATGCTCACTTTCTTCCGTTTGTTGGCTTTCACAGGGATGAGGAAAAACGAGGTAGGCGCATTAAGATAGACTGATATTGATTTGGAGAGTGGGCAACTAAAAGTTAACCAAACACTAGCAAAGGGAGAAAACAATAAAATCATATTTCAGACTCCAAAAACGAAAAAAGGCCAGCGAACAATATCGCTGGATCCAAAAACTATTGAAATTTTTGAAAGATTGGCATAAATACAGTACAAAAAGGCTTATTATTTAAAAACGAATCAGGCAGCCCTAAAAGTATTGTGCATATCAATAACTTGCTGAATCGAGTTTGGAGAAGGTACCCTGATTTCAAGCGTATCACTCCTCACGGATTCAGACATACACACTGCTCACTACTTTTCGAAGCTGGTGCTACTATCAAGGAGGTTCAGGAAAGACTCGGTCATGAGAATATTCAAACCACTATGGACATCTATGCTCACGTCACCCAAAAAGCAAAGGATGAAGTAGCTAACAAGTTCGCTTACTACATTGGTTTTTAAAATATGGGTATCAGCGTGGGTATCAAAACAAAAAACAGGCTCTCCGAATATATCGGAAAGCCTTTATTTTTATGCTATTTAAAAGCAATTATTTTGCGATTGGGTAAACAGAAACTTGTTTCTTATCGCGACCTTTGCGTTCGAAGCGTACTACGCCTTCAACTTTAGCGAACAAAGTATCGTCTCCACCACGTCCAACGTTCACACCTGGGTAGATGTGAGTACCGCGTTGACGGTAAAGGATAGATCCACCTGTTACAGTTTGTCCATCAGCTGCTTTAGCTCCAAGACGTTTAGCTTGTGAATCACGTCCGTTTGATGTAGAACCTCCACCTTTTTTGTGGGCGAAAAAGTTGCAAGTTAGCAAGATTCAATTTCAACATAATTGTTTTCCTCCATGTTAGTTTTCTGTGATAACTCTTGTTTGGACGAACTCCGATGAGTTCTCCGATAAGTTTGCCATCCCTAAGAAAAATGATTCAAAGAATAGTTGGGTCATTTCTCTTTGATGAGGTGGAATGTCTGTCGGGATTGTGACCCGCATGAAGCCACCCTCTTCTTCGTTTAATTCTAGTTCCGGTTCATAGCCTGCAAATTTCTCAACTGAGTTGACAAAGTTAATGGCAAGCGTAGAAACCGATGCACACACGACATCTAAGCCGTATTCGCCACTTTCGGCGTGACCAGTAATTTCTGCACTCCTCAGCTCGCCATCTTCGGCTCGTTCAAAGACTGCTTGTATCATGTGTTCTCCTAAAAATTAAGCGTTGATTGCGTTGATGACAACTTTAGTGTAAGGTTGACGGTGACCTTGTTTACGGTGGCTACCTTTTTTAGGTTTGTACTTGTAAGTAACAACTTTCTTTTGTTTTCCTTGTTTTTCAACAGTTCCAACAACAGTAGCTCCTGAAACAAGTGGAGTTCCGACAACAGTGTTTTCACCACCAACAAGAACAACTTCGTTAAATGTAACTTCTTGACCAGCTTCAACGTTCAATTTTTCAACGTAGACTGCTTGACCAACTTCAACTTTAACTTGTTTTCCGCCAGTTTTAATGATTGCGTATGTGCTCATTATGCACCTCCTATGTATTTTTGGGTTTCCCCGTATTTTGTGAAGACTCGCCTAGCATCGTGGGACGAACCACTTAAGCTCAAAGGATGAGCAACGATGATCGAGCGGTTGCACAGGCATGTGCATAGTCAACTCTCTTAGTATATCACTTCTATCAGACAAAGACAAGCATTTTTGTCCCTTGAAAACGGATTTTCTTTTAAAAATTTCTTTTAAGTGTTTACTAGAATTAAACGGCTTCTATAAATCTCAGCTATCTTTATAAAGAAGCTATTTATGATTTAGTTGTTTCCTTTGACGAATGATCTCACCCATCATAAAATTCATGGAGCAATTGGATCAGTTCTTGCTGTTGTTCTAGTAAGTTCTGACCGATGGTGGTGGATTGGATGAGGGTACGGTCCTCCAGGTCTTCAATTACCCTCTTCAAGGAAGTTTGCTCAAATGGCGAATCTACTACCTTTTGAATGTCTTGGAAGGGCTGGTGGGTTACCAGTTGAAAACCATAGGAATTATTAAGGAGTGAATAGCCTGCTGTACCTGTCTTCTTTTGATATGCTTCGCAAAGACCCCCATCAATGACAAAGAGTAGTCCTTCACCTCGAATAGGCGATTCCCCTTTTCCTGTCTTCACTGGTGTATGTCCATTCACAATGCGAGATACCTTGGCTTCAAGACCAAATTCTTCTAAAATTAATTGGCAAATCTTTTTTGAATTGCGATAGCTAAAATACTCATTTTCTATTTCCTTATGCGTTTCTGACTCCTCAATAAAATACCGTTCAAAGGTCGTCATCTTATTCTTCCCAAAGAGAGGAGATAATTGCCCTCGCCAGCAATACCATACTATATCGGTTGAAAGGTCGTCCCCAATTTCTTTGTTTTTGCTGCAAGTCGAATATGGTATTCGAAAAAGTCTAGTAATTCTTTCCCAGCATACTGGGCTTGATGAAGAACCAGAGGTTGAAATTCCCCAGAGGGTTTCAAGGGAATACAGCCATGAAAAAGCAAGTGATGATTGTAAACCTTATACATGGAACCTTTTTTCATTAACAGCTCCATATGTTTGGCCATTTTGGGAGATCCATGGAATGAAGCCAGCATGCTGTCTACTATTTGTTTTTCCTCTAATGATAATTCAGAAGGATTTTCCCGATCTATGGTTTGGAAGCAGGTGTTTTTCAAGGAATAGCTGTTCCCGTCAATGCTGATTTTATTCTTCCAATAATCAATATTATCCAGCAAGATTTGATTGTCCATCTGAAATTCCGGCCGTCTCTTCATCAACTGAGTTTCTATCTTAAATTGGAGAATGGCCAGCGCTTGATGGACTTTTTCCAGCTGCAATATTTCTTCAGCTGTAAATTCCTCCGCTCTTGTCCCCAGGATGGGCCTAAACTTAGGATTGGCTTTGTAGTTTTTATCCGCAAATAAGGTTAAGGATCGAATGTTTAAGCCATAAGCTTTTTCAATATCCCACAAGTAACCATAACGTGCTGCAATGCGCAATACATTCAATAAACAGGCCTTGGATCCAAAGAAAGCTCCCATCCAAATGATATCGTGATTGCCCCATTGAATATCTAAGGAATGAAACTGAAGGAGCTCATCCATTACCTGGGCACTAGCAGCGCCCCTATCAAAAATATCTCCTACCACATGCAGGTGATCAATCAATAAGCGACGGATACTGCTGGCAATTCCCAAGATAAAGGGATCCGCTTCTCTTAGTTCAATAACATAACTTAGGATAGTCTGGTAATAAGAATGTTTATCGGCTAGCGTAAGATCACTATAGATCAATTCTTCAATGATATAGGCATATTCCTGGGGCAAGGCCTTTCTCAGTTTGGAACGGCTATATTTAGCTGCTACAAAACTCAATAGTGTTAAGAGCTGAGAAATCGTTGATTTATACCACTCTTTCTCCTTATTCACTTCTTCCAAAACCCTCTCTGGATAAGATACCAGAGCTGACAGTGTATTCTTTTCCTCTTGTGACAAGGAAGCTGCAAAGCAATCATTAATTTTCTCATTTAAAATTCCAGCGCAACTTCTCAAAATATAATCAAAAGCCGCAAATTCTCCATGAATATCACTTATGTAGAGCTCTGTCCCTTTGGGTAGGTTTAAAATGGCCTCAAGATTAGTGAGTTCAGTAATGACTTTTTGACGAGAATCAAATTTCTCTAGTAAAATACGCTTATATTGCTCCATATCATTTCTCCAAGGAATCTGCAGTTACAACCCAATCTAGAATGATTCAAGAATCAGTTCATCTTTTTTACTTGCTCCTCAATTAGGAAAGCTGTCTCTTCAATCGATTTATCCGTCATATTGATGACTTGAGCGCCATATTGTTTAAAGACCTTCTTGGAATAATCCAATTCTTGATAGATTTTTTCTAAATCCGTATAACTTGTTTCTTGTGTTAATCCTAAAGAATCCAAGCGATGACTTCGAACTTTCATTAATTTTTCGGGCTCACAGATCAGACCAATCAAACGACGAGAGTCAACCTTATCTAAGACCTGAGGTAAAGGGAACTTCTGGGATCAAAGGTAGATTTGCAACCTTGTAGCCCTTATTGGCCAGGTAAATACTCAGGGGTGTTTTTGAGGTACGGGAAACACCAAGCAGGACCAAATCGGCTTCTAAAAACCCCTGGGGTGCCTTACCGTCATCATATTTCACAGCGAATTCGATTGCTGAAATCTTTTTAAAATAATCACTGTCCAGGCGGTGCAAGGTTCCTGGAACTTCGATTGGTCTGGTTCCGGTCTTTTCTTGGATGATTTCAAAGAATGGATGCATGAGATCTAAATAAGCCAGACCATTTTTTTGGCTAAATTCTCTAGCTACTGATGCTAACTGACTATTGACCAAGGTGCTGATGACAAGTGCATTATCCTTCAAGGCATCATATAAGATATCCAAGAGTTCCTCTTCTTGATTGATAAAAGGGAAACGGTAACTATTATTAAAAATGATATCTGGATACTGTGCGGTAACTGCTGACAATAATTTTTGGGAAGTCCCTCCCAAAGAATCTGAAATACTATATACAATGATCTCTTTTTTCATATTTATTCCTCTTCACTCTTCAGTTCAGCATTTCTTGCTTGTAAGATAATGTAATCGAGCAAGACTGATTTGGTCACCGTTCCCACAATTTTTCGGTCATTTTCCTCATCGACTACCGGTAAGGAATCGATGGCATGATCCTGCAAGAGGGCAGCCGCTTCTAGGATGTTCATGTCTTTTGTACAGGTAATGATATGTGGCATTCGAGTCATACAAACTGCTACAGGGGTGGTCTGGATACTCGAATTAAGAGATGCCCTCAATAAATCTTTACGGGACATAATACCCAGTAAGAGTTTGTCTTCATCGATAACATAAAGGACATCGGCATCATACATAAATAGGGTGATAATGGCATCCTGAATATAGGAATCATGGGTGACTAATACAGGAGAGGTCATGATCTCTGCCACTTCTTTTTGAAAAGTATCAAAAAAGAAAAGTGTTTCGAGATCTAATCCAGAATAAGTATAGCCAATTTTGGGAGTCGCTTTCAATATACCAACCAAGGTCAAAAAGGACAAATCTGGTCGCAGGGTCGCTCTTGAAATATCCAATAAATCAGAAATCTTCTCCCCACTTAAGGGCTGATGCATTTTTACAATTTCAACTATTTTCTTTTGTCGTTCACTTAATTTCAAAATTTCCTAGCCTTTCTATTTCTAGCTCCATGATGATGATATCAGGCATCTCTAAAGCAATATTTGTCATATTTTCATCATTTACTTTTAAATAATCATCATTTTTTTAATAAACATTATAGCAGAATAATCCAATTAGTCAACATAAAAAAAGATGTATGTTTTTGTTTGACAAATATATGTGATGTATAATACAATGATTTTTGTCTTAAATATGACACATATTTAGTTTTTGGAGGCTTATATGACAAAAATGGATTTACTCCTTCGAAGAAGGAAGTGCGAAGGCCAATGATCTACTGGGTGGGAAAGGCGCTAATTTAGCTGAGATGAGCCATCTGGGACTACCGGTTCCTCCTGGATTTACCATCACCACAAAAAGTTGTATCCACTATCTCGATAATCCCTGACTTCTTTTGAGTCCTCTTTGAAAGAGGAAGTTTTGAAAGCGGCTGCTAAACTTGAAGAAAAAAACGGGTAAGTCTTTTTAGCGGAGAAGATCCTCACTTACTCTTAGTGTCTGTCAGAAGCAGGGGCTAAATTTTTCTATGCCTGGGATGATGGATACCATTCTCAATCTTGGTCTCAATGATCAGCGGACTCAATTACTTGCCAAAGAAACCAATCTAGATTTTGCCTACAACTGCTATCGCCGTCTACTCCAGATGTTTGCTGATGTAGTCTATGGCATCGATAAGGGACTTTTTTTGATGATCAACTAGCAGCTTTTTGAACAAAAAAACAGAATAAAAAAAGGTCCATGATTTTGACCCTAGCCCAGCAACAGGAATTGATCCAGCACTATAAAGATCTCTACTCCAAACACAAGCAAGAATTTCCTGAGAACCCTCATGAACAACTCTTCGCTGCCATCCAAGCTGTCTTCAAATCCTGGAACAACAATCGAGCTAGAATTTATCGGGAGCTTCATCAGATCCCTCATGATTTAGGAACAGCTGTCAATGTCCAGGCCATGGTCTTTGGAAATAGTGACCAAGCCAGTGGTACAGGGGTTTGCTTCACTAGAAACCCCTGCAACTGGTGAGGCAGAACTGTTTGGTGAATTTTTGCTCAATGCTCAAGGGGAAGATGTGGTTGCTGGGATCCGCACTCCTGAGCCGATTGGAGCCTTAAAAGAAATCCAACCTGAAACCTATCAGGCTTTCAGAGACTACGCCAAGATCCTTGAAAACCACTATAAGGATATGCAGGATATTGAATTTACCATTGAGAAAGGCAAGCTCTACATCCTCCAAACCCGAAATGGTAAACGAACAGCCAAAGCTTCTTTAAAGATTGCTCTAGATATGGTGGATCAAGGTCTAATTAGTAAGGAAGAAGCTCTCCTGAGAGTCGCTCCTACTTCCATCAGTCAACTAATCCATCCAGTCTTTGAAGAAACTGCTTTAGAAAAAGAACCTTTCTTAGCTCAAGGCCTACCAGCCAGCCCAGGTGCAGCTACTGGCCAAATCGTCTTTACCGCCGACCGAGCTAAAGAAATCCATCAAGAAGGGAAAAAAGTCATCCTGGTTCGGCAAGAAACTTCCCCAGAAGATATTGAAGGCATGATTGTCAGCCAAGCTATTGTTACCAGCCAAGGGGGAATGACCTCCCACGCTGCTGTTGTAGCTCGTGGCATGGGAACTTGCTGTGTCGCAGGTTGCGGAGAATTGACTATCAGTGAAGAAAATAAAACCTTTTCCTGTGGCAATCTGGTCCTAAGGGAGGGAGATCTCATCTCCGTCGATGGTTATTCTGGTCGCATTTATCGTGGCGAACTTCCTACTGTCCTAGTTGAGAACAACCAAGACCTCCAGCGCTTGCTTGTTTGGGCAGATGAAATCGCCATCCTCCAAGTTCGAGCCAATGCAGAAACCGTCAAAGACTTGACGACCGCTATGAACTTTGGGGCCAAAGGGGTCGGGTTGGCCCGGACGGAACACATGTTCTTTGGACAAGAACGGATTCTTGAAATGCGTCGCCTCATCTTAGCGGATACCGAAAAAGAAACAAAAGAAGCCCTCAATAAGCTCCTAGAATTCCAAGAAAAAGATTTCTACCAAATGTTCCAAACCGTCCAAGATAAACCGATGATTGTCCGCCTGCTCGATCCACCTATGCATGAGTTTCTACCTAAGGATTCCCAAGAAATTGCATTATTAGCAAGCAAACTAAAAAAATCTCCTGATAAACTTGCCGACCGTATTGAAAGTCTGCAGGAAAGCAATCCGATGTTGGGACACCGGGGTTGCCGTCTCGGCATAACCAAGCCGGATATCTACAAGATGCAGACAGAAGCTATTTTTAGAAGTGCTATCAAATTGCATCAAGAAGGTCAAAAGATTAAGCCGGAAATCATGGTTCCTTTAATTGCTGATCAAAAAGAATTAGCATGTATCAAAGAGTATCTTGTTCAGCATATTGAACAGCTTTTCAAACAGTATGGTCAGGAGCCATTCCCTTATGAAATTGGTACCATGATTGAACTGCCCCGCGCCTGCCTAACTGCTGATAAACTGGCTCAAGAAGCAGATTTCTTCAGCTTTGGCACCAATGACTTGACCCAGATGACCTATGGCTTCTCTCGGGATGATATTGGCAAGTTCATCGCCCACTACAAGGACAAGGATATTCTTTCTTTTGACCCCTTCCAAAAAATCGATAGGGAGGGAGTCGGTGAATTAATGAGAATTGCTATCAGCAAGGCCCGTCAAGTAAAACCGAACCTCACTATCGGTATCTGTGGCGAAGTTGGCGGAGATCCTTCTTCAATCTCCTTCTTCCAAGACATACAAGTCACCTACGTTTCCTGCTCTCCTTACCGGGTTCCTGCTGCTAGACTAGCCGTCGCTCAAGCAGCACTCAAAGAAGGACAGAATTAAGTCCCCCTTACATTAGAAAAGCACCCTTGAAGCTAGAAGCATCGCATCTACATTCAAGGGTGCTATTTTTCTTTATCAAACTCACGCCAGTGGTCAGGGCTCTTAGTGAGATCTGATCACCTTCATCTCTTACAACAAATCCTCAATCAGCTCATCGACTTCATCCGCTTCCACTTGAGGCGTGATTTCTGTCACGATGATACCTGCGACAGCCCGCTCCACCAAAGCTTCCACGTCCATACGTTGCTCATACTTCTCCGCATTTGAGTTTTGGATTGGTCTTTGGACGATCCGGAGCAAAGATGGTACAGCAATCTTCGAAAGGCTGGATGGAGATTTCAAAGGTATCAATGGCTTGGGCGATATCGATAATCTCCAACTTGTCCATAGTCACCACAGGACGAATGACGGGCGTATTGGTCACGGCATTGATAGCCTGCATGCTCTCTAGCGTTTGGCTAGCTACCTGACCAAGACTTTCCCCATTGATGATGACTAGGCCTCCACGGATTTGACGGATACGGTCTGTAATGCGCATCATAAAGCGACGGGTCAGGGTCATGAGATAAGCTTCCGGCGCCTTGGCTTTAATCTCTTCTTGAATCTCAGTAAAAGGTACTTCGATAAACTGGATATTGCCCCCAAACTTGGTCAATTTACGAGTTAAATCGTGGGCTTTTTTCAGCGCACCAGGACTGGTATAAGGAGGGCTAGCAAAGTGGACCGCCTCTATGTCCACACCACGCTTCAAGGCTAGGTAACCCGCTACTGGAGAATCAATCCCACCAGATAGCATGAGCATGCCTTTTCCAGAAGTTCCAACCGGCAGACCACCTGCTCCCTTAATGGTTTCATAAGAGATATAAGCTGCTTCTTCCCGGATCTCTACTTGGAGGTTGATATCCGGTTTTTTCATTTGGGCTTGGATACTTGGAAGAACTTCAAAGACAGCGCCACCCAAGGTTTGATTGAGTTCGCGGCTATCGAGCTCAAAGGTATGGTCACTTCGTCTGCTAGAAATCTTGAAGGTCATCCCTTCTTGGTAAATATCCTGCATGATTTCTTGAACGGCTGAAATCAAGGCTGGGACAGATTTTTCAATCTTGTAGACTGGTGAAAAGTTTTGAATCCCGAAGACCTGTTTAAGAGATTCAGCCACTGGTTCGTAATCCGTTCCATTTAGATAAGCATGAGCACGGTCCCGATCGGCTGTCACTTTGACAGCTGGGTAAATGGACAAGACATCTGAGATATTATTGCGCAATTTATTGATGAAGCGCATCCGGTTCTTTCCTTTCGTAGAAAGCTCCCCGTAGCGGATCATAATTTCTGAATAAGTTAATGGCATAGTTACTTCCTTTTCTTTTCCTTAACGCACCTTTCGCGTCTTTTCATAGATCAGTTTGAACTTGGTCAAAAATTGCTCGACCTGACTCATGTCATTTTCGAGATCGAGGCTAAGACGGACTGCTGTTTGTGCCAGAGCCTTATCGACTCCCATAGCAATCAGGGTTCCAGCTGGTTTGCCAGCCTTGGAAGAGCAGGCAGAGGTTGTCGAGATATAAATCTCATACTCTTCGAAAGCGTGGACGATGACTTCTCCTCGCACTCCCTTAATACCAAAAGTTAAGATATGGGGTGCAAAGCCCTCATCTCCTGAGAAGACAGTCACATCTGGGTAATGAGTTAATTCCTCACGAATGACTTCCTTCAACTGATGGCATTTACGCTCAAAATCCTCTTGACGCTCCATCGCCAAGCGCAAGGCCTTGGCAGTCGCTGCAATTCCAGCTAAGTTCTCAGTCGTCGAACGAAGGTCCTTTTCTTGTCCGCCACCTGTTAAGAGGGGACTGATCTTTTTGCCTTCTTTGAGATAGAGGAAACCAACCCCACGAAGTCCATGGAACTTGTGACTGGAGAAGGTCGCTAGATCCACCCGTTCTGGCAGATATAGAGCGGTTGAAACCTTAGCCAGCGCCTGAACCCCATCGACATGGAAAGTGATGGTCGGACGATCCGCCAATAGGTCTGCAATAGCTTGAATCGGCTGGATAGAACCCACTTCATTATTGACAGCCATGATCGAAACGAGTGTTGTATCCGGACGCAAGAGTTTTTCCAGCTCTTCTACTTTGGACAAAGCCATGCGCATCGACTGGAGCAATATCCACCTCAAACCCCTGACCTTGCAGCCAGAGAGCCGATTCCTTCACAGCCGGATGCTCAATAGCTGAGACAATGATATGCTTGCCATAAGGAGATTTTTCAAAAGCAACTCCCTTGATCGCCCAGTTATCCCCTTCTGTTCCACCTGAGGTGAAAAAGATTTCTTCTGCTTTCTTGCCTAGGAGGGAAGCAATCTGCTTGCGGGATGCCACCAAGATCCGGGTCGCTTGACTTCCCAGGTTGTGCAAGCTAGATGGATTGCCCCAAATTTTGCTTGCGACTTCTGTGTAGGTAGCCAAGGCTTCTGGATAAGGTTTGGTTGTTGCTGAATTATCGAAGTAAATCATCTTCCACTCTCTCCTAGTCAATTTTCAATCATCTTATTGTAACATTTCTAGGTTGGAGGGACAAGGATTTGGCAGGCTTCATTTTGTTCCTAGTTTCAGACAGAAAACTTGTAAATTTCTCAAAATAGCTTATGATGAAGATGGAGAGTTTTGTCAAGCGCTTACAAAACTAAGTTCTGGCTTTTACAACATTTGTTCAACCACTGAACTGGTCCCGAAAAGATGATAAAAAGGAGACAAACATGAAACGACCAATCTATCTTTCCATTGCCCTAGCTGGAAGTCTTTCTCTTGGAGGACTGCTCGCTGTCCTACCACCACTTCCATTTGCCCTCCCCTCTGCTCAACTAGCCTGTCACGGTAAAGGACAGTGTGACTTGCAACAGCCCTTGGAGAAGCCACCTTACTTTAGGGAAGATGAAGGGAGTCTACGTGAAATGAGTCTTATTCAACCAATCCCTGGTGAATCCGATAGCCACATCGAATTCAAATGCTTGGTCGAATACAATGGCTGGTTCCGTCGTATCATCCGTGTCAAAGATGTAAAAGTGATTTCAAAAACCAAGGAATTCAAGGGTAAGATTGACTACTCTATCCCGGATCCAAACAAGATAGAGATTCAGGCGAATGGCCAGTTTATCTCTCCTAATGATTCCTCTAGTTTTAGCAACCATGAAATCATCAGCCAGCCTAGTCAAACAAGCCAGCCGATTTCAGTCTCTGAAAAAGGACAGGCAAACTTTGCAACATCCTCTGAAGCAAGCGAAACACAAAGTGTCCAGTTTGAAAGCAATTTGAAATTTTAATAACCTCTTTCATTTCTTTTTAGACATTTTCATAAAAATAACGTATAATGACTAAAGTGTTCACATAAAAGAACAAAAAAATGAAATGAAGAGGAAACAGATTATGTCACAATACTCACGAAAAGAAAAACACCAAGACAGCAACAGACCATCTAGAAGCGAAAAAGTGAAACAGAGCCTTTCTTTATTCCAGATGATTGTCGCAACAATTGCTAGTCTCCTCGGGATTATCGTTACTTCATTTACCATTTACAGTATCATGAAACCAACGACTAAGACAGAGGAGAAAAAAGATGGCTCTACTAGCGTTGTCGTTGTCCATGAAAAGGATGGATCTGCTACTGATTCAAGTGCTACGGGAACAGATACCAGTGCTAGTAGCAGCCAAGCATCGGAAGCAAGCTCTGAACAAACTGACTCGTCACAGGTAGAAACCAGTGCCAGTGAAGCTCCTGCAGACACAACACCATCTGCTACAGATACCGAATCATCTGCTAATTAATAAAAAGACCATTTGGTCTTTTTATTATAGAAAAGAGTACTTTTAAAAAAACTTTCCTTAGGTGAGTACGGACGTCAGCGAACTTCGAAGAAGTTCCATGACTAATTAAGATACAAAGGGCGTCTGCGGATAAAGTCAAAATAGGAAGTTTGACGCAGAATCTTTAGATTCTAGGAGAACTTATCTTTTTGACACAATCCGCAGCCTGTGTTCAATTCGTTTTGAACCCCCTCGCTCTTTAATTTCCGGACTCAGGCTAAAACAGTTTCCCAAACTGTTTTTACTCCCTAGATCTCCCGAGTGCTTGAAACATTAGTGTTTCAAGCACTTTTCTCACAGCGGAAAGTTTTATAACTACATAAATGAATCAAACCATCAAACATCACCTTTTTAAAAAAATTAACTAGTTATTTTATCAAAAAAAGTTTGTATGCATTCTAAAAAAACAGTATAGTCTATTTTTAAAAATATAGAAAAGCCTCTGTCTACCAGAAATCCTGATCAACAGAGGCTAATTTTTATTTGATCACTTCTTGTGTTTTTCGCATAGTTGGCTTCGACAGCTTCTTTTTTTCAGCTTTTCCACCAGTCTTGGTTGTCTGTGTACCACTTGATGGTTTCTTCTAAACCTGCTTCGAAGTTGGTAAATTGTGGTTCCCAACCCAATTCTTCACGCAATTTTGTTGAATCAATAGCGTAACGCAAATCATGACCAGCACGGTCTGTTACACGGTCGTAAGCATCTTTTGGTTGACCCATTTTTTCAAGGATCAATTCAAGCACTTCCTTGTTGTTCTTTTCACCGTCAGCACCGATCAAGTAAGTTTCACCGATACGGCCTTTAGTAAGAATCGCCCAAACACCAGTTGAGTGGTCGTTGGTGTGGATCCAGTCACGGACGTTCTTGCCTTCACCATAAAGTTTTGGTTTGATACCAGACAAGATATTGGTAATTTGACGTGGGATGAACTTTTCGATGTGTTGGTATGGTCCATAGTTGTTTGAACAGTTTGAAATGGTTGCCTTAACACCGAAGGAACGAACCCAAGCCTTCACGATCAAGTCTGAAGCAGCCTTGGTTGATGAATAAGGGGATGATGGGTTGTATTTGGTTTCTGCAGTGAATTTTTCACCAGGACCTTCCCCATGTCCAGGAAGATCTTCTCGCAATGGAAGGTCTCCATACACTTCGTCTGTTGACACGTGGTGGAAACGAATATCGTATTTACGAGCAGCTTCCAAGAGTGTGTAGGTACCAATGAAGTTTGTGTGGATAAATGGTGATGGGTCATTCAATGAATTGTCATTGTGGCTTTCAGCCGCATAGTGAACGATCGCATCAGCCTTAGCAGCCAGTTGGTCAACCAATGCTGCGTCAGCAATGTCACCCACAACCAATTCAACACGGTCCCCAAGGATTTCTTCGATGTTGGCACGGTTACCTGCGTAAGTGAGTTTGTCAAGGACAGTCACATGCACGTCTGGATGGTTGTTGTAGACATAGTGTACGAAGTTTGAACCGATGAAACCAGCGCCACCGGTTACGATGATGTTTTTGTATTCAGTCATTTTTTCTCCAAAAAATTGTTTTTTCTTTATCGTTCCTTAAATCAATCTTTTTTTAGCTTTCCTTAGGTGAGTACGGACGTCAGCGAACTTCGAAGAAGTTCCATGACTAAGTTTTGAGCCTAGTGTCTCAAAACTTCCGAGCACCTGAAACACAATGGTTCAGGTGCTTTTTTCACGGCGGAAAGCTAAGCATATAGCTCGCTTCGCTCGTTTATAGCAAACCTAAAAACTATATAATAATTGTCTTGATTGTTTTAAGAGCTTCATTTTTACAAATCTTCTGCTTTTAGGGGTTTGACGTCTTTGAGCAATGGGTGGTTCTTATCTGCTTCTGAGACTTCTGCTGCTTCCAAGTTTTCCCATTGGATGTCTAGGCTTGGGTCTGCATAGTTGACAAAAGCATATTTTTGGCTTGAGCTCCAATGCCCAGTAGTCATTGACCAAATAGCTGTAGGCTACTTTATCAGACAAGACTTGGAAACCATTGGCTACGCCACGAGGAACAAAAATCCCTTTAGAGGCATCGATCACAGTTTGGTAGGTATTCCCGAAGGTCTCACCTTCACGAAGGTCTACCCAAGTTCCAAGAACCTTTCCTTCATCTGCCACAGAGATGTACTTGTCCCAGGTTCTGCATGCAGACCACGTAAGACATGCTTGCGCGAGAAAGAAACGTTATTTTTGCAACTTGCCTTCGGCAAAAGAAGCTTTCAGGAAATCCAAGAGGAAGCATTTTTTTCCTTTTTGGAAGTTCTCCTTGAACCAACCACGGTTGTCCCCATGAACTGGAATATCAAACTCCATCAAACCTGGAATCGCTTCAATCTTGCGGGCTGCTAATTCTTTTTCCGAAAAAAATTGTTCTGTCATTAGCTTTCTCCAATCAAACGGAGCAAGTATTGTCCGTATTCATTTTTTTCTTAAGAGGTTGCGCCAATTCATGGACTTGTTCTTTGGTGATATAACCCATGCGATAGGCGATTTCTTCAAGGTTGGCAACTTGGACGTTTTGCAAGCGTTGAACAGTTTCGATATATTGAGAAGCCTGCAAGAGACTTTCGTGAGTTCCTGTATCCAACCAAGCAAAACCACGACCCATGAGCTCAACAGAGAGATCTCCACGCTCCAAATAAGCCTTGTTGACATCGGTGATTTCAAGCTCTCCACGAGGACTTGGTTTGATGTTTTTAGCAATCTCTACTACATCATTGTCATAGAAGTAAAGTCCTGTCACCGCAAAGTTGGATTTGGATGTTCTGGTTTTTCTTCGATAGAGATAGCATTCATATCTGCATCAAACTCTACCACACCAAAACGTTCTGGATCTTTAACTTGGTAACCAAAGACAGTCGCCCCTTTTTCTTTTGCTTCTGCTCGTTGCAACATCTTGGTTAAGCCATTTCCATGGAAGATATTATCTCCAAGAACGAGGGCAACATGATCGTCACCAATGAACTCTTCACCAATGATAAAGGCTTGTGCCAAGCCGTCTGGGCTTGGTTGCTCTGCATAAGAGAGGGAAATCCCAAGTTCAGAACCATCTCCAAGAAGCTCTTCAAAACGAGGAAGATCTTGCGGAGTTGAGATGATCAAGATTTCTTTGATCCCTGCTAACATAAGAGTTGACAATGGGTAGTAAATCATTGGCTTGTCGTAAATGGGCATCAACTGTTTGGAAGCGGCACGAGTCAAAGGATACAAACGAGTACCCGAACCACCGGCTAAAATAATACCTTTCATAATGTTAGGCCTTTCTACGTATTCATTACCCCTATTTTATCATGTTTATATAAAAAAGTCACCTTGCATTTGTGTTGCAAGGTGATGACCGGAGATGAGAGTTGTAGAATTGTTAGCATTGGTCTTACTCATAATTCAAATAAATTACTGCTCCTCGACTGAGCCGTCTGAAAACCTTACCTTGTAATAGAGCCCACTCAACCACTGCGTCTTGCTCGACAATTCAAAGACAATTGAGAGGCTAGGACTTTTGTCCCACCTCTCTTCTTCACATATTGTTCAACTGGATAATCTGCTGAATCTAAGCGTAGGTTGCCTCCTGCCACTAGTTGGGCTAGATGCCAACCAATGAGGGGACCTGTTGTGAGGCCGGACGAACCTAGGCCACTGGCGACATAAATACCAGCTTGATTGGGAAGAGCCCCCCAGAATGGTGAAAAGTCACTGGTGTAGGCCCGTGTACCAACGCGCTCGCCAACAACTGTCGCTTGAGCTAGTTCTGGATAGTAGGCCAAGGCTTCTGTTTCCATCTGATTGAGCAGAGCTTGATCCACCATCAGGTCAAAGCCCATCTCATTCTCATGAGTGGCTCCCATACTGATCTTGCCCTTTTGGAAGGGAATGATGTCCAGCTCTCCTTCCGGCATGACCACAGGATAGTCATCAGTAACTAAGTCTAGCTGATAATCCCGCAACTGTCCTTTTTGGGGACGGACATCTACTTGGTAGCCAAGTGGCTCGAGCACCTGACTCAGCCAGGCTCCTGTCGCTAGGATAACTTGGTCATAGCTTTCTCCTGCTATCTGATAGCCATGATCCGAGGCGGAGAGAGCAACCTCTTCCTTGATCACTCTTGCCCCACTGGCTTTAAGAAGGGTTTCCGTCAGAAGAGCTCCTTCTACATGGGATCCACCTGATGCATAGACCAGCTTCTCAAAACCTTGCAGCCCTGGGAATTGCTGGGCCACTTCTTCTTTGTTTAAAATCGCCAAGTCCCCAATCAAGGGAGATTCTTCCCGACGACTCAGTGCCAACTGATAAAGTTCGTCTAATTTGTCCTCCTTTTTCTTGAGGAGATAGACACCGGTCTGCTGGTAAAAATCTGTTTTGATTCCGTCCTTGGCCAGGTCCTCTACCAATTCTTGGTAAAAATCAGCTCCCAGACGAGCGAGGCGATACCAGGCCTTATTCCGCCGCTTGGAAAACCAAGGACTGATAATGCCTGCAGCCGCCTTAGTCGCTTGGCCGACTCCATGGTCATAGACGGTCACATCCACTTGTGCTTCTTTGGATAAATAATAGGCTACAGTGGACCCCACGATCCCTGCACCGATAATGGCAACTTTCATCATGACCCCTTAGATATGGTAAAAAGGATTGGTGCTGGCTTGACTGCCAATCACTTCAATCTCCCACGCTTCTTCAGCCTTCCACTGGTTAAGCTTTTCTACTAGTTTCGACTCAAAGAGAACCTCGATATGGTGCCCTGGATCCAAGGCCAAGAGGCCATCGCTCAGCATGTCTTGAGCCGTGTGGTAGTAGATATCTCCTGTGATATAGACCTCAGCCCCTTTAGCGAGAGCATCCTTGTAAAAGGACTGGCCACTTCCTCCACAGATGGCGACACGCGCAACAACCCGATCCAAATCAGTCTGGTCATAACTGACCAAGCGCAAAGCATCTAGTCCAAAAGTTTCTTTGACCTTTTCAGCCAACTGGCCAAAGGTTTGGGCAGACACCTGACCGATCCGGCCGATTCCGATTCCTTCTCCTGTCATGCTGAGGGGCTCTGTATCTTCAATGTCCAAGAGCTGGCAGAACCAATCGTTGAGACCATCTGGGACAATGTCAATATTGGTATGGCTGACATAGACTGCGATATCATGCTTGATCAGGTCAATATAGATCTGATTTTGAGCCCGATCGGCTACCAAATCCTTGATGGGACGGAAAATCGGCGCGTGCTTGACGATGATCAAGTCCACTCCATGAGCGATGGCTTCAGCCACCGTCTGCTCGCGGATATCTAAGGCAACCATGACCTTCTTGATGTCTTTTTGCAGGGTACCGACCTGTAGGCCACAGACATCTCCCTCCATAGACAATTCCTGTGGACAGTAGGCTTCATAGCGTTTGATGACTTCACTTGCTAGCATTTAGGACCTCCTTGATTTGTGCGATGCGCTCTTCTAATGATGCTCTGGCAGATTGATTCTCAACTGGGACTTGCTCCAAGGCAAAGGCCAATTTCTCCACTTCCTTGGACCACTTTTGGACAAAGGCTGGAGCTTGTTCCTGCATCAAATAGGGACCAAAGCGTAGTTCCTTGGCTGACAACTCTTGAGAACCTTGTTCCACCACGAGGATCTCATAGAACTTCTCATTTTCTTCTAATATAGCTTCATCAACAATGCGGAAATCATGGTCGACTAACCAATCCCGCAGTTCATCTTCACGATTATTGGGCTGTAGGACCAAGCGATAGACATTGGCTAATTTTTCAAGGCCTGCCGCTAGGATATCCGCAATCAAGCGTCCTCCCATGCCAGCAATGGTGATACAGGAAATGCAGTCTGCTGGTTCAAAGGCAGCCAAACCATTGGCCAGACGGACCTCAATCTTGTCCTCCAAGCCATTATCTGCGACATTTTGGAAGGCAGACTGATAGGGTCCCTCAACCACTTCACCAGCAATAGCAGCCTCAATCTTGCCTTCTTTTAAGAGGGCGATTGGCAGATAAGCATGGTCACTCCCTACATCCAACAGACGCGCTCCAGCTGGGACGAAACTGGCCACCAGATTCAAGCGATTTGATAATTTTGTAAATTCCATGTGCTACTTTCTAAACTTTTATTCCATTCCTTAGTATACCATGTTTGCACCATTAAAAAAAGGCGCAACGGCGCCCTTTTCTTAAGCATTAATTTCCTTATACTCTACTTCCAAGCCACGTTCTACAGCTGGGCGATTGGCAATTTTCTCTGTCCAAGCTTGCAGATGCTTATATTCCTTCACATCTAAGAAAATTCCTGCACGGTCCCAGACCTTGTCTTGGGCTAGACGGCCATACCAAGACCAGATGGCGATATCTGCAATGGTATAGTCATCTCCTGCGATATAAGGTTTAGTAGCCAGTTCCTTGTCCAGTAGGTCCAATTGGCGTTTGGCTTCCATGGCAAAACGGTTGATGGCATACTCGATTTTTTCAGGAGCATAGTGGAAGAAATGACCAAAGCCTCCACCTAAGAATGGTGCCGCACCCGTCTGCCAGAAGAGCCAGTTGAGCACTTCTGTCCGCTTAGCAGGATCTGTCGGGATTAATTGGCCAAATTTCTCTGCTAGATACAAGAGAATATTAGCTGATTCAAAGACCCGAATCGCTTCCTCTCCTGATTGATCCAACATAGCTGGAATTTCGAGTTTGGATTGATGGCTACAAAGTCACTGCCAAATTGATCTCCCTCACCAATCTTGATGCGATAAGCGTCATAGCCTGCATCAACTCCCAGCTCTTTCAATTCCTCCAGCATAATGGTTACCTTAATCCCATTTGGAGTTGGAAGGGTATAGAGTTGGAAAGGCTGATCCCCTTTTGGAAGAGTTTGTTCAAAGCAGGCACCTGCTGTTGGTTGGTTCAAGCCACCCCAGGCTCCTCCCATCTGGTTCGGTGCTTCCCATACTTCTGGTAATTGATAATCTGACATCTCTTTTCTCCTTTGTCTATGTTACTACTAGCATATCAAATCCTGCCTCTAGTTTCAAAAATCTGCTACACTAGCTTTACTTGACTTTTCTTGGCAAAATGATAGTATAGAAAAAATACATTTTGAAGGAGAAAAAACATGTCCACGATCGACTTTCATAGTTTGGCAAAGACAGAACTACACTGCCACTTAGACGGTTCCTTGTCTCTTCCGACCATTCGCCAATTGGCAGCCATGGCCAATATTGACCTTCCTGCTAGTGATGAAGAGCTCAAGCACCATGTCACTGCACCTGCCCACTGTGAGAATCTTTTGGACTATTTGGAGGCCTTTGACTACATTCGCCCTCTTCTTCAGACCAAGGAAGCCTTGACCCTTGCTGCTTATGATGTGGCCAAGCAAGCTGCTTTGGAAAATGTCGTCTACATTGAGGTGCGCTTTGCCCCAGAATTGTCCATGGACCAAGGGCTCACTGTCCCAGAAACTATCGATGCTGTCTGTGAAGGACTGCGCCAAGCCCAGGATGAATTTGGCATTGTCTCAAAAGCCCTCGTCTGTGGTATGCGCCAGTCGGATCAAGAACTCACCTCTCGCATCTTGGCAGAAGCCAACCAAGTCACAGATCAGGATTTTGTCGGCTTTGACTTCGCTGGGGATGAGCATCACTACCCTCCACAAGCCATTGATGCCCTCATCCAACAGGTCAAAAGTTACAACCGACCCATGACCCTGCATGCTGGCGAGTGCCACTGCCCAGCCAATGTTGCTCAATCCATGGCCTACGGCATCAAACGAAATGGTCATGTGACCTTGCTAGCAGATGAACCAGAGCTTCTAAAAGAGTTTGTGAAAAATGGAGTCACCGGTGAACTCTGCTTGACCAGTAACCTTCAAACCAAGGCTGCTGCCACTGTGGCGGACTTCCCTTACCTCAAGATGAAGGAAGCTCAAGCTCATATCAGTATCAACACCGATAACCGGACCGTCTCTGATACGGATTTGACCAAGGAATATGCCCTCTACCATCGCCACTTCCAAACGACCCCAGCTGACTTTTACCAGCACAATGTCGATGCCATCCAGGCTTCCTTTGCTAGTGAGAAGGAAAAGCAAGAACTCCTGACCAAACTAGAAGAAGCCTATGCAGACTATTTATAAACGAAAAAAACTAGCACTTTATAAGTGCTAGTTTTTTAATCTTTCCACAAATCCATCGCCTGTAAGAAATCATCTGAAACTGTGACATTTTCAGGCTGAAGGGCCTCCCGCTCTTGTTGTTTGATTTTTAATTGTGTCAAACTGGTAATGCCCTCCCGTCGCCAATTGCGCAGGATGGCCTGAATGTATTTCCAGTGAGGCTTGCCGTTAAAGACTGCTTCTCTCAAGGCAGCCTTCACAATATCAGGGTCTGTTTGGTCCTGTTTGACTGTCTGTGTCAAATCTTCAATTTCAAAGGGAGTCAATAGACGGCCCAACTCTTGCTCAAATGTTTTGACCAAATCAGCCAGCTCATTTTCTGCTGACTTGTCTTGCCCACGCTGTGCTACTTCTGTCTTACTTTGAAGCAGGTCATCCAAGCGTTCGAGGGCAATGGTCGCATCAAAAAAGAACTTCAATCTCGCCATCTAACTCAATAGTCCGGTATTGGAGCAACCCTTGGTTGGTCAGGCGAGACATGGACTGGTTGACTTCTGCGACAGACTTGCCAATCGCATCTGCAATTTGATTAGGTGTGAGGCTGGATTGGTTGGTCGTGTTTTGCAAATAGAAGAACTGCCAAACCAGAAAATCCTCTGCGTCTTTAAACAAATTGTGATAATGGAAAAGTAAGGCACTTGGTAAGACCAAATTGCCTGACTTAAATGCTTGTGAATATGTCATACTACCCCTTTATAGGTAACCATAAAATGAAATATCTTTTTCTAACTCCTCTAAACGATAAGGAGTTTCTTGGTAAACTGCATAATTGATCCAATTACTAAAGAAGTTGGCTGCCGCTAAGTTCCACCGCATCCGTGGGTCCCGACTACTGTCATCCTGATCGTAATAATTCTTCGGAAGATCTGGATTCAAGCCCGCTTTGACATCCCGCTGGTATTCCTTAGCCAAGGTATCACGGTCATATTCCAAATGGCCAAAACTATAGACCTCTCGAAGGTCTGGACTGGCCAGGATGGATAGTCCTACTTCACCCCCCTGAGCCAGGACTTGCAAGTTACTCTTCTCTAGCACTTCCTTGAGGGGGACATCTGTATAACGTGAGTGAGGGGCCAAAAAAGCATCGTCAAAGCCACGCATCAATCGGTTCTGTGGATTCATGACTGTTTGCTCATAGATCCCTGATAGCTTGTCACAGAGAGCTACTTTTTCAATCCCATAGCGGTAATAGAGACCAGCTTGCGCACCCCAACAAAGATGCAAGGTTGAAAAAACATGGCGCTTGGACCAAGCAAAGACCTTGGTTAACTCCTCCCAGTAATCCACTTCCTCAAAAGCCAGTTTCTCTACTGGAGCTCCTGTAATAATTAAACCGTCATAATAGTTCTCTTTAATATCCTCGAAGGATTTGTAGAAGACTTCCATATGTTCTGCCGCTGTCGTCTTAGACTCATGGCTGGTCATATAGAGGAAATCCACATTGATCTGCAAGGGAGTATTGGCCAGGAGGCGTAAGAGTTGAGTCTCAGTGGCTACCTTAGTTGGCATGAGATTCAAAAATCAGAACATTCATCGGACGAATATCTTGGTGAGTTGCCCGAATATCATCCATGACAAAAAAATATTTTTCTGAGCGAAGAATATCAACTGCTGGTAATTTCTTATCTAAGGTAATTGGCATAAAAAGCTCCCATCTTACAAGTTGTTACCTCTTATTATAAGACAGGAGCATATAGTTTTTCAATTATGGTTTTTCTCTATCTAGATATAGCTCTAAACTATATTAGTAATGCATCAAGACCTTGTAATCGTAGTCTCCGATAGCTTCGCGACCTTTGAGATCATCGAGTTCGATCAAGAAGGCACAACCTGCAACCACTCCACCGAGTTTTTCAATCATTTCGATAGTTGCTTTAACGGTACCACCTGTTGCCAAGAGGTCATCGACGATGAGGACGCGTTGACCTGGTTTGATAGCATCAGCATGCATGGTCAAGGTATCCACACCGTATTCTTTTTTCGTAGTCCGCTGAGATGACTTCACGTGGCAATTTGCCAGGTTTACGAACAGGCGCAAAACCAATACCGAGCTCGAAAGCGACCGGACATCCAACGATGAAACCACGCGCTTCAGGACCGACGATCATATCGATTTTCTTATCCGTTGCGTATTGAACGATTTCACGAATCGCATAACTATAAGCATTGCCATCTGCCATCAAAGGACTGATATCACGGAAGGTAATTCCTTCTTGTGGATAGTTTTCAATGCTTGCAATGTAATCTTTTAAATTCATGGTTAACTTTCTTTCATAAAAAAATTTTTACATTCCATTATACCATGAATTCTACTAACGTGCATTATTTTTACTAAATCATTTTTCCCACCCTCCAGCAACGAAAACAAAAATCCCACATCTGAAAAAGATGCGGGATAATTATTGAAAGAAAGAGCCTTTTACTTCTCTTCTACCAACTCATGATACTTAATTCTCATATCGCCCAGAGTTCTTTCAAGGAATAACGAGTACTTCCCATTCTAAACCAAGTACCAAGAATGTATTGTTCGGCGACCTTCTTGCTTTGCTTTCGAAGCCAAGTAACGTCTTTGCCGTAGGTAGCAAGTTTCTGTAAAAATCACTTCCTTCAACTGTTTGATTATCCTCGTAAAGATACACTTTTTTTCTTGAATCAATGCTCTTTTTTTAGAATTGTATTTGAAGGTCATCCAAACGTATGCATTTTCGTTTAGATGGTATTCATACCAATAAACCCATTCAGAACTATCTCGAAACATCATGACGGATAGCTCTTCTTGACCACCAACGATGTCATCTGAATAGGGATAGGACTGAAATCCTTCATCCTCCTTCCAGATGCGATCACTTCCGATCGTTTCTGTAAAGGGCCTAAACATCACATAGCGCATCCACCCGCCATTTTCAGCGTAGTTGATTTCTTCCATGGGGTTTCTCAAACTCCAGTAGATCCCCAGCCAATAGAGGGCAACAAGCAGGAAAGGACTGAGCCAGAGGATTATTTTCTTCTTGTTCATTAAATAGATCCTGTTAAATAATCATAGATTTCTTGCACAGATCCTAGGGCCATGAGTTCCTGGTCTTTGACCGTCTGCACCAAATCCTGATAGATGGAACTAGAGGCAATCTCTTTCTTCTCCGCATCCTTGTTGACCGTCATGATGCCATTTTCAATCTGGACAAAGCCCAACTCTTGGAAGATTTGGATCATCTTGATCAACAAAACTTGTGGAATCTTGAGGTAGTCAGATAGTTGGCTGAGCTTATGGCGAATATCAAACTCAGGGAACTGATACAGCGTTTTGTAGAGTTTGGCATACTGATCGCGACTCCCGTAGCCTGTCAGGTAATAGGCCTTGTCTAGGTGATTTTTAAAATAGACCGCTTGGAAGTTCTGTTCTTGGAAGAGGGCTTTTAAGTCAGCCAGGTCATCCGGTATGCGATCAATAACAATGGCAGGGGAATCTTCCCCTTCTTCCAACTGACTAAAGAGTGGGACGGCTTGTGGGAGGGGAGCATTCTTTCCTCGGATATTGTAGAGCTGCACTCCTTCTACACGGGCATCCACTACCATCAGTTGCAGGGTGGTCTGTCCATTCCACTGATTGACGGACAAGGATACCACCAACTCCAAGTTTTTTTCGCTTGGGAGAATTCCAATTCCAAATGACCCTGGCCAAAAGCCACCACATCAAAACGGGCATCGCCTTTTTGAATCTTCAACTTCAGATGGCTATTGCCAGCCCCCATGGTCCGACTAGACTCCACTTGAAAATCACGAATGTAAAAGACTGGTTTCTTATGGTCCATCCCAAAAGGAGCGAGACGGTCGAAACTCTTCAAGGTATCCAAAGTCAGCTCTTCTAGGTCCAACTCCTCATCCACAAAGAGTGTGGATTTGGCCGTCAGGTCAATCCCTTTTTCTACAATATAGTCAGAAAAAATCTCGGTCAGACGAGGGAGCTTGTCCACTTCCAAAGTCATACCAGCTGCACCCGCATGGCCACCAAAGGCGATAAAGAGATCCCGATGGGGATCTAGGGCTTCAAAAATATGGACACTTTCGGGACTTCGTGCACTTCCCTTGGCCTTGCCTTGGTCTATGGTGAGGACGATGATGGGCTGATGAAGCTCTTCAAGTAGACGACCGGCCACGATCCCTAAGACACCAGGATTCCAGCCTTCTTTTGCCAAGATTTGAACGGGAAGACTTGGGTCGACCATGGCTTTTGGCTTCATCGTAGATGGCTTGGACAATCTCCTTGCGCTCTTCATTCTTGGCTTGAATCATCAGCGCAATTTCTAGCGCTTCTTCGTCGTCAAAACCTGTCAAGAGTTCGACCGCTGGATTTGGATCATCCAAGCGACCCAGCGCATTGAGACGGGGGGCAATCTGAAAACCAACCGTTTCTTCATTTACATCTTGAGGGGCGATGGAGGCCAGCTTGAGCATTTCCTGGAGGCCGATCCGTTGGGTTTGACGAAGAACGCCTAGGCCATACTTGACTAGGATGCGGTTTTCGTCTGTTAGACTAACCATATCCGCAATGGTCCCAATGGAAACCAGATCAAGGAAATCTAGGGGCACCTCTTCTAGGAGGGCACAAGCCAACTTAAAGGCAACCCCACAGCCCGCTAGGTGCTTGAAAGGATAGTCGGCATCTGGATGCTCGGGGTGAATGATGGCATAGGCATCGGGCAAGACTTCTGGCATGGCATGGTGGTCTGTCACAATGACATCTACTCCCATGCTTTGGGCCAATTCAATGGCTTCATGACCAGCTACCCCATTGTCCACTGTGATGATAAGGGAAATCCCTTGTTGCTCGATAAAGTACTTATAGACACTGGCATTGGGACCGTAGCCATCCGTAAAGCGGTTGGGTAGATAGACGGCTACTTCTGCCCCCATCTGCTCCAGGGTTTCCTTCATAATAGAAGCGGCCGTCATCCCGTCCGCATCATAGTCCCCATAAACTAGGATTTGTTCATAATCTTCTATGGCTAGGCGAATGCGATCCACTGCCTTGTCCATATCGTGAAGCAGGTAGGGATCATGCAGATCTTCTAGCCGCGGTTCAAGAAAACGATCCAGCGCCTCTTCCGTCTGGATCCCTCGTTCTCCCAGTAACTTGGCTGCAGATGCTTCTAATCCTCTCTTCTTTGCTTGCGCCAAAAAAGTATCATCTGAAAAAGGCGCAGCAAACTGCCATTCATATTTTGACGTGATCATCTCGGTCCTTGTCTCCTGTTTTTCTTATCAGCATATTATAACATGAAAGCCAGGAATCCGGAAAATGAAAGCTAGCTTTGAATCAGTAGGGGTAAAATCTTCTATCCCAGGTCTTAAAAATCAAGCTTTAGCTCCAGCTCCCAAACTCCGTCTGTTACAAGTCTTCTTCCAATCTTTTTCAATCTTTTTAACCTAACGAAAATACCTCCAAATAAAAAAATCCTACTAAATTTTTATTATTTAGATACAAATTACTTGACACTGCAAAGGATTGTAATATAATATAAGAGGCCAAAAATTATAGGGAAAAAGATCGTTCGGTTTTTCAGCCGTCTTGGTTTGTAATCCTTGACTTTATGGCCCTTGGAGTTATTAATTCTGTGTGTGGAAAGGACAATCAGTTTTTTATTTTAAGCTGTCACAGTCGACTTCCGCTTTTCTCTGGCTACAACGATGGTCTCTACCATTCAGTCCTAGCAGAAAATCAGTCATAAACATCTAGCCGACTCCTTGATTAGATCCTGATCAAGAAGGAGAGCCCCTCGATGGATTATTCCACAAAGTAGGAGGTCAGTCAGTGAGGAACCATCCTTGTCGGTATAGAACTGGACACGCTTAAAATGTGTGGAAAAAAAGTGATGGACTTCCAAACCAGGAAAAAGGAATGGAGGAACAAGTGAAAACTTTCTATAAAAAATTATTCGCGTTTGTAGCAATGATTAGTGTAGTTGCTCTTGGCTTGTCAATCATTAAGCCAGTTTCTGCAGCAACTGTTACACCAACCATTACAAACCTTAAAGCAGATACATCTGGTCAAAAGGTCAATTTTTCTTTTGACTGGGACTTAACAGGTATTTCTGTTAAGGAAGGTGATACGTTTACCATCGACGCTCCAGAAGGTGTCAATATCACCAAACTTGCAACGGAGTCACTTCAAGCTAATGGTGCTGAAGTTGCTACCTTGTCGATGACAGACAAAAAGATTACTTTTACCTTTAAAAAAGCAATCGAATCCATGAACCAAAACGTTAAGGGTGGTTTCTCATACCAAGCAGTGTGGGATAGCACTCCAGGAAATCCTGGAAACAAAACCGCTACTTCTAAAGTCGGTTCAGAATCCGTTGTCATCACTCGTCCTGACGGACCTGGAGTATTTGAATCTGTCTTGAACAAGTACAACCTTACTGGTGACTATGTATCTAAAGAATTCAAATTAGACGCATCAGAAAACTATGCATGGATGAATGTTGGAGATGACTACTACCTTACAAAATGGTTCATCCGTATCAACGGAGATGGTAAAAAACAAGCCATCACAAATCCTGTTGTATCAGATAAAATCCAAGCTTCAGTGGTAGATTACTCAAAAATCACTTTTAAAACACCTGCTAATCACGCTGCAAGTGAATTCTTCGTTGGAACTTACTTGAAACCATCCTTCACATTAAGAAAAGGTGGTCAAGTGGTTGCTTCCGGATGGGACTTCTGGAAACATGTGACATTTGATCCAGATGGTAACGGATTTACTGTCAATTTATCAGATGTCAGTGATGTCTTCAAGACAGCTACAGATGAAGAAATCATTGTTGAATACCAAACAATCATTCCTAAAACAACTATCCGTGTTGACAACAACGCTACCTTGACAGCTGACGAAATCACAACACCTCAAACAGACCCAGCCTTCTGGAACAATACAGAATTGAAATTCTGGGTATCTGGTGACACAACTGTGACCGTTCAAAAAGAGTGGGTTGGTGACGAAGAGTCTGACCGTAAAGATATCACTGTTCAATTGTATGCTGACGGCCAAGCCTTGGAAGGGATGACACAAACTCTTACAAAAGCTTCTGGTTGGCAAGCAGCATTTACTAAATTACCAGGTATCAAAGACGGTAAGAAGATTGAGTACTCAGTAGTGGAAACAAATACACCTGAAGGTTACACTTCTAAAGTTGAAAAAATTGATGATGCAAACGTGATTAAGGTCGTCAACACATCAAACAAACCAACTACAACGACTACAACAACCACTACTACGACAACTACAACGCCTGAGACTCCTGCTACAACTGTTTCATCAGAGGAGCCTAAGACTACAGTAACTACTACGCCTGAAACTCCTGCTACAACTGTTTCATCAGAGGAGCCTAAGACTACAGTAACTACTACGCCTGAAACTCCTGCTACAACTGTTTCATCAGAGGAGCCTAAGACTACAGTAACTACTACACCTGAGACTCCTGCTACAACTGTTTCTACAGAGGAGCCTAAGACTACAGTAACTACTACACCTGAGACTCCTGCTACAACTGTTTCTACAAAGGAGCCTAAGACTACAGTAACTACTACGCCTGGAACACCACCTACACCATCTACAACACCTGAAGGACCTAGTACAACACCTAGTACAACGCCTGAAGGACCTAAAAAGAATGGTTCTACTACCACTACACCTGAAAATCCAACTGGACCGAACGCTGGAGGCAATGGTGGCGGACGTAAGAAACTTCTTCCAAGTACAGGTGAAGTTGTCGCAACAGGTCTTGTTCTTACAGGAGTATTGGTCTTGGCCGGTGCCGTTGTATTGAAACGTAAAATGACTGATAACTAATTCAGTTCAGATAACCACTATTAGGTTGCACTAGCTCCACCTCCTAGTCACTAATAGCACGAGAGAGAATCACATTCTCTCTCTTTTTTATGAACCTATGACGATAGAATACACTAGAAAACCAAGTCCTACCTCATTCTCATTTTTCTGTCCTAGAGTTTATATAAAAGAGCCTGTGAAAACTTCACTAGGCTCTTTTGTATCTTCACTTATATTCCAGTCTATTTCATATATGGGAATGTTTCTATTATTTTCTTCCTTAATTTTTTTCATTTTCTATCTTTTTCAATATTGAGGACCTTTTTGAAATTGGAGCACATCTTGAATCACATGTTCTTGCCCATCTTTTGAAAACTCGGCGGGAATGGTTAAATTTTTAAAAAGATCTCTCCTTATGTATCCTTCTGGTGTTTCTTCGTAAAATATATTCATAAGAGCCAACTCAAAATTAGTACTGTTTTTTTGAGGCTGAGATTTGAAGTATTGAAGAAATTCTTCTTTATTCTGAACAAGGTGCTCTTGCCCATCTATTGAAAAATCAGCAGGAAGCGTGAAATCTTTAACAAATGAATTGTAGGGACTTGTTAGTAATTCTAAAAAGGAGAGACGAAACTCTACATCTTCCTCGCCTAAGAAATACAAAACTGAGCGATAGTGATTTTTTTCAACATCTGATAGGCCTTTGGATAGGCTGCTGCTAGAGATATTTTGTACCTTTCAGTTTCCCTAAAACTTTGATTAAACCTAAGTTGTAATCCTCTAGAAATGTAGTCATTTCCTCCGGAACCAGATAATCTCGTTTTTGGCATAAGAGCGAATGGATGTCTATTCTCAAGTCTCTGTTTTGACTCCGTTTTAACTTCTTCAACACTTTTACCAGAGGAACTCTTTTTAGATATTTTTCCTGTTTTTGCATCAATCAGCCCCTCCTCAACCGGATACTGTGAAGTCTCGTTAAACCCCTCCGTAACAACTTTCATAGTTCCATTTTCAATCACTGCTTTTGATTCCTTGGGTGCTAACATAGTAATAAGAAAGTAGGCTTCATTATCCTCTGTTTCATATATTTCTCCTGAAATATCGAGTGGGATATATTTCTTATTATAGTCACGCACCATTTTAAAGACATCATAGGTTTTAGGTTTTAGTTTTCGATCGTTCGTGTCGTAAACATCAATCAACCAATACTCCCCTTCTTTAGGCTCATTGTAGCTTAGATAAGGCGCCGAACCTGGTGCAGTACGATAGCGTGAAAACTTATCACTACTCGCTTTTAACTTATAGCTTTCTTGCATGATATAGCGCTCACCACTTGCACCATTAGGTGTATTAAGTTGGTACGCAAATTGTGGTTCATCTTTAGTAGCTTCTTTAATTAATTCTCTCTCATCAGCATCGTCCCATTCGATGACTAGTGCTTCCCCGTTATGAATAAATTCATAGTCCTTAATTACTGGCCTCGGTTTCCATTGAACATACTGACGCAATTCTCTTATACGAATTTGTTCTTTGATAGAAGAGATCGATCCAACCACCACGACGAATAAAGTAAATAAAAACAACTTTGACTTAAATAACTTGGGCATAAACAACTCCTCCTATTCACTAGCTCCTACAAACTATTTTACCATGATTCTTATAAAGTGTCAGTGGTTGAAAAAAAGGAATTCTATTCTTGGAAATCCTTGCATTATGTGAATACTGTCTGATAGAAAAACTCAAAGTATACAAACATCCGACTAAACCTACTCCTCTAGTCCATCAATTCCTTGCTAGAAGTATCCCTTATTTTTGAATGACCCATTTCGTGTCACCATAAACGACTCTAAAAGGTCCATCCCCATCTGTTAAATAGTTATTTTTATAGTTAGCTGACTCCCCCGCCTCAAGGACCGTTGGCTGGACGTCATTTAAAGTATTATTCAGCATATAAGCAGATTTTCCTTGGCCATCATAGAGTTCGACATTGAAATAATTCGAGGTATTTGAAACGGTTAGATGAGTTGGATTTGATATGGTTACTTTTCCATGAAGATCATTTTTGTTACACACTTCTGTGACAACCTCTTTGGCTTTTTGTAGTCACTAGGTGTCATGCACTTACAGCTAGTGACTACAAAGGCAAGAAAGAAAAAGCAGAAACCCCACCAATAGTTTGGAATAGTTGGATTTCATAACCTAACCTCCTTATGAAATTTACAAAATGCGTGTTCTCATTTTAGTTCTGATCGGAACTCTCTTTGAAATATTTGAAAAACTCTTCTTTATTCTTTTACAACATGCTCTTGACCATCTTTTGAATATTCTGCTGGAATCCTGTAATTGTAAAATAATTTTGAAGTATCCGAACCTCCCATTGGATAGAACAGCTCTAGAATAGATATATCAAAGTTGAGATCTTCTGTTCCAAGAAAGTATAGGTAGGCTTCCTCACCCTTTTCATAGTCTCCATCTGTTCTTTCATTATGCCCCTTACTTAAAAATAGAATAGACTTTCAGGTAAGTAGACTTTAATGGAATCGACTCGTTTTTCATAATCTTTTATTTTTTATATCTTAAACGTGAATCAGAAAAAGAGATTTTCGAATCAAAATTATAATTAGGGATTAGGATTAGATTCAAAGGGATGAGTTACTTTATAGTTTTTCATCATCATCTCGAAGTTGATCATACTCTTTTCCTGATGATGTTGTAAGTGAAATCTTTCCTGTTTTTAACATTCATTAAGCCGACTTGGGTATTGTATTCCGTCTCCACATGAATGTCTCCTGGATCAAACACATATTTAACTTTCGATCCTACTAAAATACCGATAGAAAGATAGGGTTTCTTGATCATCCTTATCATAATATAAAGAGCCAGTATTTGTAGCCAATGGAAGATAATCTTTATTGAGATCTCTTACAATTTTGAACATATCAAATGTTTTCTTTTTTATTCTATTATCTGAAGTGTCGTAAATATCAATAAGCCAGTATTCTCCTTTTTCCGGTTGCTTACTCCTATTATTGATACTATCGATACCAGAACCACCGAGAGTTTTATACTTTCTATAACGCCCAGGAGTCCAAGCATCTGTTTTTAACTTGTAGCTTACTTGTGCAATATAATTTCCACGATGACTTCCCTCTATAGGTCTCTCTACACTAATTTCCCTATCGTAATCTTGTGCCTCTAGAGCCTCAGCTAATTCTTTTTGAGTTTCCCATTGGATTGCAACTGCTTTTCCATCTCCTATAAATTGAGATTCAACCAGTTTAGGACGAGGTTTCCAACTGATAAATTGTGTCAGTTCCCGTTTATGAAGTTCATGCTGTATTTGCAATCCCCCGATTAGTAGGATAAAAATCAACAATAGATAAAACTTAAATGATTTCAAAATCTTCTTCATTCCATGGCCTCCTAATCTCACACTCATTTTACCATCAATCCCCTCTTTTGTCAGTCAAATATATAATAGAGAGTGGGACAGAAATCGGTAATTCGTTAGAATTCGATTTCGTCGTCCCACCTCCGCACAGTTGAGTAGGGCTGTAAAAGCTGATGAAATCAGCGTAATAGAGCCCACTCAACCACTGCGTCTTGCTCGATAATCCAAAGACAATGGAGAGGCTAGGACTTTTGTCCCAGCCTCCATTTAAGTAGCATTATAAAAATAGATTTATTAAATCTTATTAGGATACCCAAGAAGTCTCATTTTAGTTTTGATCCTCTAGTTCATCCTTTTGATCTTCATAAAAAACAACTTTCCCATCTTTCACTTTGAAGGAGTAACTGAGCGTGTCTTCCGAATCATCTTTATGATTGGAATAGTAGAAACTATAGGAACCATTCGGTAGCTTGCTCGCATCTAGCTTTTTAGCTGCCTCTTTTAAGTCTTGCTCCTTAACGGACACGGTATCATCTACATAAATGGTCATACGGATTAACTCTTGATCGATCAAGGTTTGAAAAGGAATTTGATAGTAGCCGGCAAAGTCTTTTTTCCCTTCTTTGAGATTTTGACTTGCAATGCTATCCAGGATTTCCTCTTTTTCTTCCTGATAAAAGTTACTTAAAAAGATAGAGAATTCAATTGGAAGGCCGAGAGATTGCTTCTTTATTTCCTTCTCTAGTTTTTCCTCGATATTTTTTATGGATTTCTGCTCTAAAAACACTTTCTTATAGTCTGGAAGAAAAAAATAATAGATGAACTTGACCAGTCATCATGAAAAAGTTGTTTCATTTTTCCAATCGTACCGTTTGATCATCGTAGGTTTTTCTCAGAGTAGGTGTAGCTTACATGATAAGTTGGGAATTCTAGGGCAGTCCAAGATAACTTGGTGATGGTTACTTTTTCCATGAAGACCAGCTTGAGCAAGCTCACTGCTAACAACTTCTTTAGCCTTTTTGTAATCACTCGATGTCATGATCTTACAACTGCTTAGAACCATCGTTAAGAATAAAATGGGAACTAGGAGTAAAAGGGAATAACCTTTGTTTTTCATAGGTCTACCTCCAAAAATAGAAAACTTCCAAAAGTTAGATAGAGGACTATATAGGATGAAAGATTCTCACAAGTTGAAATACTCATCAACGTATTCATTTATCTAGCTCTATTCTACCATTATTTACAAGGAATGTCAGGAAAAACAAGAAAAGAGGCTGGGACAAAAGTCCTAGACTCTTTTCTTGTTTTTGGATTGTCGAGCAAGACGCAGTGGTTGAGTGGGCTCTACTACGCTGGTTTCATCAGCTTTTACAGCCCTACTCAACTGTGCGGAGGTGGGACGACGAAATCGAATTCTAACGAATTACCGATTTCTGTCCCACTCTCTCTCCGTCAATTATTATAAATCATCCCTGTACAGGCTTGCTCTGAAAGTTCAACAAAGCCCAGGGATTGGTAAAAGGCAAGATTCTTCTCGCTCCGTTCAGTGGCGAGGAGTCGTTGATAGACATTGGGGAAGGTCGCTAAAGCCTCTTCTAAAAGTTTCCTTCCGATACCTTGGCGCTGGTGATCTGGTCGTACCAGGAGGTCCTGCACAAAAATGACAGAGTGGCCATCACCTACCAAGCGAATGTAGGCGACGAGCTCTTTCTCATCATAGACTCCCAACTGCCAGAGGCTGGCTTTGACAGCTTCTTCTAGCATAGTTGGATTGTTGGTATAATTGGTCCAGCCAACCGAGCTGTAGAGTGCGACTAGGTCTGTCATCGCTGGAATCTCTTGTTTGTACTCTAACATCTTAACTCCTTTTTAAGGTATAGTGCTGGAAGAAGGCCATATCCCGGTAAGGGGACTCCTGGCAAACGGCCAGCTCCATCTGAAGCATGGACTCTCGCCATCCTTCTTGGCCCTTGAAGCGATTGTCCTGCAAGGCATAAAAGACACGAATCCCTTGGTAGTCCTGGACTTCGAGGAATAGGTCTTCTACTGCTCTATCTAGATCATAGGCCTGGGCCAAGCCCATAGAGTGGGTTTCCAGATCTTGACCTGCTATAAGATTAAGGGCCTTCTGAGTATCATTTTCAAAGACCACCGTCTGCAGGACGCGGCCAACCTCATTGTGCTTGACAATGGAGAGCAGGCCACCTGGTTTCAAGAGCCGGGTGAATGCCTTGAGGACAGCCTCGCGATTCCCTACATACTCCAAGACATTGTGGCAGAGGATGACATCAAAGCTGGCATCTTCAAGACTTGCCAACTGATCCAGACTTCCGACCACTTGCTGGTAGGGATGGTCTTGGACCCGCAAGGCGACCATTTCCTCATTGGGCTCCACAGCAAGGACCTCATTGTCTTGCGCCAAGTGGCTGGCTACAAGGCCAAAACCACTGCCAAAATCAAGGACCCGTTTTCTCTTGATGTCTTTTAATTGAGCAAAAAGAATATCATAATAGATCTGTCCCCAGGGTTGCCGGAGGTTTTCTAAATAAAGCTTGAATATTTGCTGCCATCTAGCTCCTCCTATTTGTAGTTAAACATCTTGCTGGCTAGCTTGTCCGAGATACGAGGGAAAAGGGTATAGAGCTTGTGGGTCAGGTTCAAAAGCCAAGGGAGATTGAGCTCACGTTTTGCTTTTCCAAAGTTTTTAACGATCTTCTTAGCCACAAAGTCTGGTTCCAAAATATAGCGGTCCACAGCTTTGACATATGTCCCGTCTGGGTCTGCCTGATCAAAGAATGTAGTCCGAATGGGGCCTGGATTGACCGTTGTCACATAGACACCAAAGGGCATGAGTTCCAAACGCAAAGCGTTAGAGAAACCAATGGCCGCAAACTTGGTGGCCGAATAAAGGCTAGATTTTGCAGTTGCAACTAACCCTGCCATGCTGACGATATTGACGATGTGCCCCTTGCCTGCTTCCTTCATTCGCTTAGCGACGATGCGCGAGAGGTTCATGAGGGCAAAGGTATTGACTTCAAACATGGAATGAATCTGCTCATTGGTAATCTGGTCAAACTCTTCAAAGATTCCATAGCCTGCATTGTTGACTAAGACATCGATCTGTCCATAGCGCTGATAGAGCTCTTCGACGAGCTTTTGGATAGCTGAAGAATCCGTGATATCGATCCCGATGCATTCGGCTTGAGGATGGTCAGCATAGAGTTGTTCCAGTTTCTCTTGATTTCTCCCTAGGAGAATGAGCCGGTCCTCAGGGAGGAGCTTGACCATTTCCTGGGCCAAGCCTCCACTCGCTCCTGTGATGATGATGGTTCGCATCTTAGATCTCCACTTCTTCCAAGTCCTTGACCACATGGACCTTCTCAAACACTGCTGGACGCATCCTTGCGCAATTGACTGACGTCCTTGGAGAGGAAGCGGGCACTGATATGGTTGAGTAGAAGGCGTTTGGCTCCTGCTTCACGCGCCACTTCTGCCGCCTGCATATTGGTCGAGTGGCCGTGCTTACGAGCAATCTTCTCATCGCCCTTGCCATAGGTAGACTCATGCACGAGGACATCTGCATTGACGGCAAGTCTGACGCTGGCATTGGTCTTCCGGGTATCTCCTAGGATGGTGATGATCTTACCAGGTCGAGGAGCTGAGATATAATCCGCAGCAATGATCTTGGTGCCATCTTCCAGGGTAACATCTTGGCCATTTTTGACCTGGCCAAAGAGCGGTCCAAATGGCACTCCTGCTGCCTTGAGTTTATCTGCGTTGAGTGTTCCTTCCAAATCTTTCTGCATGACCCGGTAGCCGACACAGAAAATGGTGTGGTCCAAGGCCTCGGCATAGACCGTGAACTTATCGGTCTCCATGATTTTCCCAAGTGAACCTTCATCAAACTCATGAAAATGGATCTTGTAAGGCAGGCGTGAACCGGAAACTCGAAGGCTGGTCAAGACAAAGGATTTGATCCCAACCGGTCCATAAATCTCTAGATCCGTCTGCTCTTCATTGGCCTGAAAGGCGCGACTAGAGAGGAAACCTGGCAAACCAAAGATATGGTCCCCGTGTAAGTGGGTGATAAAGATCTTGCTGACTTTTCGAGGACGGATGCTGGTTTCTAAGATTTGGTTTTGTGTCCCTTCTCCACAGTCAAAGAGCCAAACTTCATTGATCTCATCCAAGAGTTTGAGCGCTAGACTTGAGACATTACGAGATTTGGACGGCTGTCCCGCACCCGTTCCTAAAAATTGAATTTCCATTGTATTCTTTCTAACTAATATAGATCATAGCAGTCCGATTCTTCGATCGAACGGCGATTTTTCCTGGGTAGGCCCTAGCTAATTGAGCCAATTCGTCCTGGTTGTAGCCAGTCAGGCGGATGCTCCCATCTGCCAACTCTTCAAGATTAGATAGAGGTGACAATTCCTTGGTCTCCACCACCTCTTGATCGTTCACCGGACGCATCAAGATCAAGCCTTCCTCTTCATAGACCAGGTAGTGAGGAAAGATCTGCGCAATCTCAAACAAGAGGTCCATGCTGATGGCTTCTGCTTGCTGGGCAAAGACTTGAGCTAATCCCTTTTTCTCGGTAGCAAAAAGCCATAGGCCTTGCCAGATAGATTGAGACGGACAAAGGGTTTGTCCTCCTCGAAAGCTGGGACTCGTCTGATAGAGGTCAAAGGCCTCAGTGACTTGTTCAAAGTAGTCAGTTGCTGCTTCGGGGCTCTTCTTTTGGTAAAGCTCAGCAAAAGTAGGCATTTGATCACACTGGGCGGTGGCGTGATAAACTGGAGCTTTTGCTCTTCTGTCAATCCCTCTAAGACCCGCTCCAAATAGACCTTGTCGAGACTGGTATAGCCTCCATAGCTGAGGGCGATATTAAGATAATCCATGATGATAAAACTCCTCTAGTCTCCATGCATTTTTAGGGGCGATGTAGCCTGTTATGACCTCACCAGTTTCCTCATAGGAACGCTCAGCCAAGATGGCAATGGTCTCCAATTCATGGATGCGGTAGGCTTGATCAAAAGGAACCTGAATCGTAAAAGGGATGGAAGAGCTCCTGCATCTTTTTCAAGTAGAATGTCCTGCAGTTTAGTCCGACTATCAGGATCCTTGGCCGAAACCAGGCGGTAAGGTGTCTGAGTCGGAGTAAAGTCCACGACTTTGTCGGCCTTATTGTAGAGGGTCAAGCGTGGAATCTCCAGCATCTCCAAATCTTTCATAATCTGAAGGACTGTCTTTTCATGCTCTTCATGGTTGGGATCAGAGGCATCGATGACATGGACCAAAGAGATCCACATTCTTGCTTTCTTCCAGGGTCGACTTTAAAAGCTGGTCACCAACTCTGTCGGTAAGTCCTGAATAAAGCCGACTGTATCTGTCAGAGTTACTTGTAGATTGCCTGTTAGATGAATGCTCTTGGTGGTCGCATCCAAGGTCGCAAAGAGTTCATCTGCTTCGTATTGGATCTTACTGGTCAAGGCGTTCATAATGGTTGATTTGCCAGCGTTGGTATAACCGATTAAGCCAATCTTAAAGATGGGAGATTCCAAGCGTTTTTCCCGGACCACTTCTCGGTTCTTTTCGACCACCTTGAGTTGACGCTCGATATCGGTGATTTGATTGCGGACACTCCGGCGGTTCAACTCCAGCTGACTTTCCCCCGGACCACGAGAACCAATTCCTCCGGCCTGACGGCTGAGCATGATCCCTTGACCCACGAGACGAGGTAAGAGGTACTTGAGCTGGGCCAGATGAACCTGGAGCTTGCCTTCGTGGCTCCGAGCCCGCATGGCAAAGATATCCAAGATCAGCTGCATCCGGTCGATGACCTTTACACCTAAGATTTCTTCTAAATTCACATTCTGGCGAGGGGTCAAACGATTGTTTACGACAACTGTCGAAACCTCATCCGCATCGACCATTTGGGCAATCTCTTCTAGCTTCCCAGAGCCGACAAAGGTCTTGCTGTCGTACTTTTCTCTCTTCTGAGTGTAGACGCCGACCACCTCTGCCCCGGCTGTCTTGGCTAGACTGGCCAACTCCTCCATGGACATGTCAAAGTTTTCCATACCTTGGAGCTCGACACCAACAATGAGGACCCGCTCCTGTTTTTTCTCAGTTTCTATCATCTAAAAATCTTTCTATATTTTGAAGAACCCGCTCCTTGAAGCCTTCTTCTCCAATCTGGTAAAAATGAACTGTCATCCGATTGCGAAACCAGGTCAACTGGCGCTTTGGCAAAACGGCGCGTATTTTTGCTTGAGCTGTTCAAGAGCCTCTTCTAAACTTTGCCCCCCCTTGAAATAAGGAAAGAGCTCCTTGTAGCCAATCCCTTTCGCAGCCTGAACCTCAGGATGGTTGTCATAGAGCCACTGGGCTTCTTCTAACAAGCCCTGCTCAACCATAAGATCCACCCGTCGATTGATGCGGTCATACAAGGCTTGGCGATCATCATCTAAACAGATGATATAGGGTTCATAGGCTGGAGCTTGATTTTCCAAGTCCTGACCGAAATGGGAGATTTCCAAGGCCCGCATTGCTCGTCTACGATTGATCTGCGGAATTTCAATTCCCTCTTTTGCTACTCGATCAAACAGTTCTTCATCAGTGAGAGGAGACAAGGACTCCCGATAGGCTAGGATGTCCTCGTGAGCAACATCCCCTCCTAGGTGATAACCTTCTAAGAGACTCTGAACATAGAGACCTGTCCCTCCAGCAATAATGGGAAGGTGGCCTCGTTCTTGAATCTCCTCGATGGCTTGGCTGGCTTCTGTCACAAAATCGTAGGCTGAGTAAGTATCTGTCACCTCGCGGACATCGATCAGATGATGGGGAGCTGCTGCCTGCTCTTCTGGACTAGCCTTGGCCGTTCCAATATCTAGGGTGCGGTAGACCTGCTGGCTATCTCCGCTGATGACCTCCCCCTGAAAGCGCTGGGCCACCTCGATAGCGAGGGCTGTTTTCCCAACAGCGGTCGGTCCCACTATCACAATTATCTTGTTTTTTTCATCGTTTTTTTCCTTGCAAAAAAATCGCATTTTTTTCGTTACCATATATTATAACATAAAATATTTAAAGTTCTAAAAAGGAGAAATTCTCATGGCTAAAGGATTTGGTAAAGGTTTTTGTTACTGGTGTTGCTGGTACAGTTGCTGCTGTAGCAGGTGCAGTTTACACATTCAAGAAAAAAAGTAATCGAGCCTGAAGAACAAAAAGCAGCTTTCATCGAAGAAAAATCGCAAAAAAAGCAGCACGTCGTCGTGTATCACACTAATCAAAAGAAAAAAACTCCGGGAAACCGGAGTTTTTTTAGTGAATGTAGACAAACTATTTTTTTACATTACTAGCTAGATAATTTTTTTCAAAAAAAGTTATTTATTGTTTAAGATTTTTAAGCAAGTCAAAACACTTTCCGCTGTGAGAAAAGTGCTAGAAACACGATTGTTTCTAGCACACGGAGTTTTTGGAACCTTAGGGTCCAAAAACTAAGTCATGGAACTTCGTAGAAGTTCGCTGACGTCCGTACTCACCTAAGGAAAGTTTTTCAGAAGAATTTATCTTTAATCTAAAAAAACTCCGGAAAAACCGGAGTTTTTTTGTGTTCTTATCGTTCTTTCAACATCTTGGTGGCAAGGTCTAGCATCTCTACTGCCTTTTGGTAGTGCTCGTCCAACAAATCGTAGACGGCATCTTCCGATAAGACTCCACAGTAGACCTCTTCAGGGAAGTCTGGCTGATTGGACAATTCGACATCGTCCATGTAGACCTGGCTAGTGTAGTAATCACGAAGGGCGATATAGCTAGACTGGCCAGCTTCTACCCGTTTCAAACATGCTTCGAGCTCTTCGATTAAACCTTGGTAGGTGTTGAGATGGCCTTCCATCTCTTGGATTCGTTCAATTGGGGTCATGAGTTGTCCTTTCTATCTGCTAGAGAAACGACTTGCAACTGCTCGCCACCCAGTAAAATCAAATAGGATTCAACCTGGTCCACAGCATATGAGCGGCGGAGGGCTTCTGCGTAGAGTTCCAGTTGGGCTTGGTAGCGATCCAGCAATTCTTGAGGGTTCCGGTAACGGTCTGTCTTGTAGTCAAAGAGAAGAATCCGATCTTCCAACAGTAGGTAGCCGTCTAAGATCCCCCGGACCACAAAGTCCTGGCCACTAGCTGGATCTGTCTTGAGCATGGCAAAGGGCGCTTCACGATGGACCTTGTCGGACTCTTTTGAGCAAGAGTTGGCCCAAGTCGGTCTGGAAGAAGGCCAAAACCTTCTTGAGGTCGATCCGCTTCTTGACAGCCGGACTGGCATTGACCTCTTGGAGGACCATTGCTAGGCTCTCCATGGTTGGAACCGTCGTCAATGGGATCCGTTGCATCAGTTCGTGCAGGGCACTACCGACTGCTGCTCCCTGTCACAGCTTCTTCCTTGCCAAAGGTTGGAAACTCAAAGCTTGGTAAGGCAAGATCCGCTTTTTCCATGAAGTCCACTCCTTCGATATCTTGGATGGGTTCATAGAATTTCTTAATTTGGCTCGGAGTCCGCACACTCGGAAGTTGGATGGCTGCTTGGTACTGGGTGTTGAGCCGGTCCACTGATTCTAAGACATCCAGGGCTCGGCGGATCTCATCTGATTGGCGGTTGTCCTTGAGGTCATCAACTGGGAGAGAAGACTTCAACTCCAAGTGACCGATTTGCTCCGGCGTCAAGTCTTGGTCGGTCACAAAGCGGGTCTGATAGGACAAGTGTTGCTGGGCAAAGACTGCCTGGATGGCATAGAGCCAGTCTTGGAAACAATTGATCTCCTTACGAAGGGCTGGACTCAAGCGTCCATTGACACTGGCTCCCCATTTTTTTCTCTTCTAACTTATCCTGCCGGCCCTTGCCTACCAGATAGAGCTTGCGCTCTGCCCGGGTCATAGCGACATAGAGGAGGCGCATCTGCTCCGACAAGGCTGCTAGACGAATTTCCTCGACATTTCCGCTGGTAAGGCAGGGTCTCAATGACCAAGCGTACCGACTCAGGGAAGTCCCTCTTGATCAGACTCGATGGGGAGATTCGCAACATACTTGATCCCGACCCCATTTTTTTCCGACTGATGACAGCATTGGTAGATAGTTCCTTGCCGACAAACTTTTTGTCAGTATTGAGGATAAAGACATAAGGAAACTCAAGTCCCTTGCTCTTATGGATGGTCATGAGTTGGACAGCATCCTTAGGAACTGCTTGGGCGACATTGGCCAAGTCGTGTTGGTTTTCCAAAATCTTATCAATCATGGAGATGAAACGTGGCAAACCTTTGAAACTAGAGCTTTCAAAGTCATTTGCCCGCAGGGTCAAGGCATAGAGATTGGCCTGCCGTTGGGCTCCATTTGTCAGGGCACCCACATAATCATAATAGTGGCGATCTTGGTAAATCTTCCAGAGCAGGTCATAGAGAGAATGAGTCTGAGCATAGTCACGCCAGGCATCCAGTGTCTCCATAAAGCGGGTGAGCTTCTCTCTCAAGCTGGAATCGATCAAATGAGGAGCACTCCCTGTCTGGTCTAGTGCGTGTTGCAGTTTCTCATAGAGATTCTCTGCCTTCTTTCCTTCAACTCCCTGTAAGGCTAAACGAGCCAACTGGTCCTCATCAAACTCAAACATGGCTGATTTCAGGAGGGCCACCAAGGGATAGTCCTGCAAGGGATTGTTAATGGTTCGGAGGGTGTCCAAAAGGACCATGACTTCAACGGACTGGAGGTAGTTTTCCTCTCCTCCATCTGCAACGATAGGAATCTGATAGGCTTCAAAGCTGAAAGCACCTTGTCGTTGCGAGTCCGAGACGCCGTCAAGAGTGTGATATCCTTAAAGGAAACCCCTTCTTCGTTGTGGAGGCGGATGATCTCCTTGATGACCAAAAGGACTTCACCTGAGGATAGGCTATCCCTTCTTGCTCGTCTTCAGCTGCTTCAGCCACATCCTGACTGCCATCGTAGAGCAGGAACTCAGTTTCATAGGCAGGCGTCGGTTCTTTCTTATCCGGATTGCCCGCAATCAGGCGGTGGCTCTGGTCATAGAGAATCTCCCCAACTTCCTCATCCATGAGGCGTTCAAAGACATGGTTGGTCGCTTCTAAGACTTCTACGTGGCTTCGGAAATTCTCCTTGAGCAGGATCAACTTACCATCAGCCCCTTCTTCTTGGTAGGCCTTAAACTTATCATTAAAAATCTGAGGATCCGCCTGACGGAAACGGTAGATGGACTGTTTGATATCTCCCACCATGAAGCGGTTGTGGCCGTTAGACAAGAGCTCCAACATCCGCTCTTGGGTGTGGTTGGTATCCTGGTACTCATCGACCATGACCTCGTGGTAGCGCTCCTGATAGAGACTGCGGATATGAGGGAATTCTTCAAGGATCTGGATAGCAAAATGGCTGATGTCGCCAAACTCAAAGGCATTTTCCTGCTTCTTGCGCTCCAAATAAGCGGTGGAGAAAGCTTGGACAAAGTCCCTGAGCAAGACCAGCAAAGGTAAGGGTTCATCCTTGAAGCGAATCTGATAGGTTAGCTGGTAGTGCTGGGAAGCTGCTGCCCGCAAGGCTTCGATGCGTTCTTTGCGTTCGTCATTGAAGGCAGTAGCTAGCTCTTTCAGGTCTTCTTTCGTGTCGTGATGGTCAGGCTTCGTCCTCCGCTGGCACGGGAGATCAAGACCACCCGCTCCAAGACCTCAAAGATGGCTTCCTGGCTGAACTGCTCATTGAGACTAGCGATTAAGTCTTGAATAGCGGTGACATTCTCTTGGTACTTGGCCCCTGAAAAGGCTTGACCTTCATTGGCCAGGTGGAAGGTAAAGAAAGATTCCAGTTCAAAGAGCTGCTCTTTTACCTCTTGGGCCAACTGGTCCAAGGCTTCATCATAGTCCAGATCTTGATAGCCTTTGAGGAAAGACCCCTCTAGCCAGGCTTGGGGATCCGCAGTGGATTGGAGGAAGTCTACCAAGGCATAAACCTGGTCCTTAAAACCAGCTAGCGACTTGCCCTTTCCTGTAAAGTTCTTGACCAAGCAACTAAAGAGGCGGTCGGTCCCTTGCTCCTCATAAAAGCGCTCAAAGGCTTGTTCAAAACAGTCATTCTTGAGCAAGTACTGCTCGCTCGCGCTTTGGAGGATGCGGAAGGTCGGCGAGAGGCCTAATAAATAGCCATATTTGGAAACCAGGCGCTGCGTGAAGGCATCCATGGTTCCGATATCACTAGTTGGTAATTCTGCAATTTGTTGGGCCAAGTGGTGCTTGAGCTCCTCATCCTGGCTAGCCTTGAGACTTTTCTCCAACTCTTTTTCTAACCGTTCCTTAAGCTCGGTTGCTGCTTTGACAGTAAAGGTTGAGATGAACAATTGCTGGATGGAAATCCCCCGATGCAATTGATCCAGGATCCGTTGAACCATGACGAAGGTCTTTCCAGATCCAGCCGAAGCTGAGACTAGAATATTTGTCCCTGATGAATAGATGGCTTCTATCTGCTCAGGGGTCCGTTTTTGTTCCTTGTCAGACTGGGCCTCCTGGACTTTGGAGGTCTTGAATCTGCTTAGGGACTTAAAAAAATTCAATTGGTTTCATTGATTCAATTCCTCCTTCATTTTTTTCTATCCAGGCCTGGCGGAGCTTGTCACCGACCGGGCGTTTCTCGTACTGACTTGGATCCAATTTTTCCAAGAAGCGGGCTTGTCCTAGATGAAGATTGGCTTCAAATCCAGTAATCGATTTGTACTGTTCTACATAGGGAGCAATGCTTCGTCCATTTTCAGTATAAGGGTTGATCGCAAAGTTACCCGACAAGATGCCCTCTGCTGCTTCTTGATAGAGATGGGCATTGTAGAGCAAGAGCAGGTCTAGCTCCTCTTGACTCAGGAGCATGGCCTTGTTTTTCTCATAGTTCTCGCCAAGTTGGCTAGCCTGATCTGCCAAGAAAAGACCCTTGTATTGCTGGGTTTTTAGAACGGCTTGGACAGCATCATCGACCGCCTTGGTATCCTTGAGAAGCACCAAAGGATCCGTCATCTGCAAGTACATGGCTCCAAAAATCCCCTTGTCAGGATCAAAGTCCTGAAAGTCTTTGATAGCGGACAGATAGGTTGGCAATTGGGAGTTGAGACCGTTAAAGAACTTCTCAAAATTAAACTTGGTCTCACTGGACTTGTAGTCCACCACTCCCAAAGCTCCTGTATCAGACAGCCGGTCAATCCGATCGACCTTGCCCTTGACCAAGAGCGGACGACCATCTTCTAGGGTTAAGAAGGGACGATCTGCCTGGCCGAAGAGAGCTTCTTCTCCAATGGTTTCAATGCGATCATTGTGAGCGAGGACACGTCCCGTTGCCCGAGCGGTATCCAGAAGCAATTCTTTTGAAAAAGCAGCCATGGCATTCTCCTGATAAAGGAGGGCAAACTCTGTCTCCTGGCTGGTTTCGCGAATGGCCTTGTTCAAGCGCTCATCAAAATCTCCTTCTGAAGGATCTTTTAGCACCCGTTCAAAAATTCGGTGCAAGAAATTCCCATGGCTTCTCGCATCTGGTCGCAAGTGCCACTCCTCTTGCAAGCCCAAGACATAGTGGAGATAATAGCTATATTGGTTTTTGGTAGTAAGTGTTGAGAGCTGAAGCAGATAAAGACAGAGCCTGACCTTTAGGATAAAGGGCTTCAAGGGTCTCATCTTCTAGGACCTTGGTCGTCAAGTTTTGGCTAATTTGTGGGATGTGCAAGTCTTCTGACGCTAATTTCTTCCGAAGGACACGAATGGCAACCGCCCAGAAGGTCGCTTCTTCCTTGCTCAACTCCTGGTCAATTTCTCCCTGGTGCAATTCAATCAATCGAGCTAAGAGAGCCTGGTAAGAACCCCATATCTTGACTAGAGGCTGTTGCCTTCTTCGAAATGACAGATAAATTGAGGGGGGCCTTGGTCAGCTCGAGCAAGTAAGGGGACATCTTGTCATCCACCTCGTTGACTAAAATAGGACTGGACAAGACCAACTGTTTGGTGGCTGCATTGAAGAGGGACAGGGCGACGAAGCGATTCTTCCGTAAGTTGTCCTGACTGGCAATTTGGAGATTAGCCTGTTCGTCTGAAGCTTGGTTCAAGACCTGGCGCTCCTCATCCGTCAGCAAGGATTGGTCCTTGGCAATCTTAGGGAAGCGCTCCTGGGTCAAACCAATGGCATAGACATAAGGAGCTGATAGAGGTTCGATCAAATCATAAGACTGAACTGTCACCACATCGACAGTCGCTGGAACCGTCCGATAACTTGCCAACAACATCCCTGATAAGAGGATGCTTAGGAAATCATCCAAAGTCACCTTCATCTGTTCAAAAACTTGGGCAAATTGCTCTAGTACATGGCTAAAGGACTTCCAGACTTGATCATAGCGTTCCATCTCCTGCTCTGAACCACGACCGGCCAACTGTTGCATATTTTGAGCCAACTGACCCTCCTGGCAAAAAAACTGGGCAAACTTCTTCAGCAGTCCCTGGCTGGTCTGACTCTTGGTCTTATAAAAATTCCTGCAGAGGGACTGATCACTTGCTGGCGAATCTGATTGAGACGCTCTAGGTCAAATTTGTCCTGGTGGTTGGCTGTAAAGTCACGAGAAAAGGCAGCCAGACCCTTAATCTCTGCAAAGCGAACATATTGTTCGAAATGGTCGATATCCTCTCGTGTCAGCGTCCCATAGAGCCCCGTCTTCAAGAGATTGACCACATCCTCGGTCAAAAACCGATAGCGACGAAGACGGTCCAAGGATTCCACCCATTGGACCAGGGGATGCTGGGCCATAGATTCGCTCTTTCCGAGATAGAAAGGAATCTGGTACTGGTCAAAGATGGTCTTGAGCTGGAGCTGATAAGCATCCACATCTCCCAAGAGGACCCGAATGTCTTTGTACCGTGCGCCCTCATAGAGGCGCTGGCGAATGGAGCGGGCAACGGCTTCTAGCTCTTCCTTTTGATGATTACAAGTCCAAATCTCTACGGCTTCTCGATCTTGATCAGACAGCTCTACATCGACCTCTGTAAAGTCATAGCGAGCTTCCAAGATCCGCGTCATACGGCTAAAGGCATCCTCTTTTCCTTGACCGACGTAGCTTGGTGTGACCTGGTAGGTCTAGCCAAGTCTAGCAAGAAATCGACACTGGCCTGGTAGAGATTCCCCTCACGAAAGCTCGAGCGATAGGCTTTCTCACTGGCATAAGCCCCGATAATGATCTCGACGCCCTTGTCATGCAGCAAATGAACTAGGTAGTCCTCCTCAGCTGAGAAACGGGTAAAGCCATCAATCACCAAGGCCAAATCCTTTAACTCCTCATCCAAATCTCCCTTGATAAGGTGAGAGGCAAAACTAGCCAGCTTAGACTCAGACTCAAAGGCGCCTGAAACTAACTGGTCTTGGACAGCCTTCAAGATATGGACCAAGTCTTCTCTCTTTTCCTGATCTGGCAAGGCATCCAAGTCGGATGCTGTCATCTGGGCTGTCTGCAACTCATGAAAGAGCTGGATCAATTGTTGGATAAACTGGGGATCCTTCTTAAGACGTGCATAAACCTTGAGCTCTTCATCCGGCATCTGAGAAAGCACCTTAAAAAAAGAGCATGCCAAGACCGATATCATCTAGCGCTTGTTGCTGGTGGTTTTCATTAAGTGTAAAATAGCGTGCCATCTGAGCAAAGCGCGTAATGGTGATGGCAAAAGAAGCCTCCTCGTCTATGAGTTGCAAGACTTTGCGCTCCTTCTCAAAAGATAGAGAGTTGGGCGCGATATAAAAGACCCGCTTCCCTTCTTCAACCAAGCGATTGGCCTCATCCACCAAGACCTGGGTTAAAGGGGTTCGAATATCTGTATAGACTAATTTCATAATGTTTTGATTCCTGTAAAATGATAGTTCTATTATACCATCTTTGCGCATTTTCTACAGGGATTTTCCCATCATTCAAGAGATTCAAAGCAGATAAAAAAACCGGACAAAACGTCCAGTTTTTCAACTATTTTTTTAACTTCCCCAATTGATTAAAAGATAGAGTATGCTAGAGCCAAACATATCGGCCAAAGCATGCATGAGGAAGAATGGCAAAAGGTTTTTGATCACCTTCTTGTAGAGAACATAGTAGAAGAGTCCATAGATAACTCCAATGACCACTGCCCAAAGCAAACCTTGGTAGGTATGGAAGGAAATCCGAATTAAGATCGAATAAGCCAGTGCCCACCACTTGTACTTGTCATTAACAGATGTCATGACTCCCAAGAAGAAGAACTCTTCGTAGAAACCATTCAGCAAGGCATAAGCAATCGCCATGGGACTAAGCGCTAAGAACTTGTGAATAATCTGCATGGGATCGATATAAGGGAGGAGATTGATATTGAAGTAATCGTACTCTCCACTCACCGTTGTCACGATATCCCCAAACAGACCAACAATGGCAAAGATCAAAGGTACCCAAAAGAGGACGGACCATTTAAATCGAATTGGAAGCTGTTTAAAATCGAAATTCCTGAGCAGCAAGTAAGCCAAGGCAAGAGCTAATAAGATAATCTGTAAAGTAAAGTTACTGGAGTAGGCTGCCCCATCCGTTGCTGTATTGGTAGCTGTCTCCGTGGCTGTGCTAACGGTTTGCGCAACTGGTTGAAGACTGGCAAGGAAGAGTTCTGTAGACCAGACAATAAACTGCCCAAACATGATCGCAGTCACAATAGCGATATCATACCATTTGAGCTCTTTTAATGGCTTTTCAGGTCGTATAAATTTAAGAATGTTCATCATTCATCCTTCTATTCCCATGATGGAAGTGTTTTTGATAGTTCTACTATAGTAGAATATGCTTAAAGAAACTTTAATTCTTAGTTAGTAATAAAATGCTATTAGTAAAGAGGCTAGGACTTTTGTCCCAGCCTCTCAATTGTCTTTGGATTGTCGAGCAAGACGCAGTGGTTGCTTGGTATCTTTGTTCGCTTTTTAAGCTCCAAATATGACCTAATGAGGGAAACAAAGTTTCCTTTATCTGCAACCTTCAACAGTCTCCCAGACTGTTGAAGCTGTGCGGAGGTGAGACGACGAAATCGAATTCTAACGAGTTACCGATTTCTGTCCCACTCTCTCTCTTAGTTCGATTCCTCTAAGAGGGCCTGGATTCTATCCAGATACTGATTATCGGTCACTGCCATCACGCGCACGCCTTCTGGCCAGATAAAGTCGGGACTGATCTGACTTCGCAAAGGCTGGTCTTCCGCATCTCGATAGCCAATAATATTGAGTTGATATTGGTCTCTGATTTCCAAGTCTCGGATGCTTTTTCCTACCCAGCTAGCTGGAACTGTAAACTCGACCACCAGCACTGCTTCATCCAACTGGAAGACTTCAATCCCGTGTTGGAAAAGGATCATCTTAGCTAGGGACATCCCCGCTTCTACCTCTGGTAGGATGACCAAATCAGCCCCAATCTTCTCAAGGACTTCCTTGGTCACTTCATTTTTGACCTTGGCAATGACGTTTTCGACGCCAAGTGCCTTACAGTGCATGACAGCCAGTACACTGGACTCCAGGTTTTCTCCCGTCGCGATAACGACCGTATCACAGTTCCCAATATCTGCTGCATCCAAGAGGTCCAACTCCGTAATATCTCCAACAATTCCAGTTGTAATCATGGATTCATACTGATTAATCACATCTTCGTGATCATCAATTGCAATAATATCCACATCCTGGTCCTGCAGAGTTTTCAGGACACTCTGTCCAAAAATTCCTAGTCCCAGAATTCCAATGGTTCGATTTGCCATAAGTTTCTCCTATCCGATAATGATGTCTGCCTTGGCATACTGCAAGGTATCTGCTTTCTCGGCTTGGTAATTGTTCAAGCTAACCATGAGGGTTAAGGGACCAATCCGTCCGATAAACATGAGGACCATGATAATGGCTAGTCCCGCTCCATTTAAGGTTGAGGTTACATTGGCGGTCACTCCAACTGTCGCTAGAGCGGATACCACCTCAAAGACCAAATAAATAAAGCGTTGGCCATCCGGCGTCACCAAACAGATTCCTAATAGTCCCACTAAGAAGGTCAACTGGAAAATCACCGCCGTCCCAAAGGAACGTTGAACAATGTCTGGTGAAATCGTACGTTTTCCTAAATTGGTATGTGGTAGCCCCAATAGTTCCTTCCGAGCCAGGAGCAAGAGGACTAGGAAGGTGGTGATCTTCATCCCCCCTGCTGTCCCGCCTGGTGCTCCACCTAAAAACATCTGCAAGAGATAGACGAAGAGCGTCACTGGTCGGACTGCTGTATAATCTAAGGATGCAAAACCAGCTGTCCGCATGCTGACGGTTTGGAAAAAGCTGACTAAAATTTTCTCTCCTAAGGGGAGGGACCCAATGGTCGCCGGATTATCAAACTCAGTCAAGAGACTGGTTACGGTCCCAAAGAGAAGGATCGCAGCTGTTAACCAGAGAACCACCTTGGTATGGAAGCGAAGAGTTCGCCGTCCCGATTGATTGCGGGCCTTGGTGGCTAGGTCAAACCAGACCATGAAGCCCAAGCCCCCAGTAATAATAAGGGCAGACAAGGTCAGATTGACCAACCAATCGGTCTGGAAGCTCATCATACTATCGCCTCCAAAATTATCAAAGCCCGCATTACAGAAAGCGGAAACCGCGACAAAGATAGAGTTAAAGATTCCATGGCCCCAACCAAAGCGAGGAATGAAGCGAATCATGAGGAGCAAGGCCCCCAGTCCTTCGATGGTAAAGGTGGTAATGAAAATAGAACGGACAAAACGGGCCAAGCTCTGGTTATTGCTAAAGCTAAAGCTGTCCCGAATGGTCTGTCGGTCCTTGTAGCTGAGCTTTTGACGACTTTCCATAAAGAAGAGACCGATAAAGGTCAAGATCCCCAGGCCACCGATCTGAATCAAGAGCATACAGATCAACTGCCCCCAAGCATTGTAGGTCGAGGCTACTGACTGGGTAAAGAGCCCTGTCACACAGACCATGGAGACCGCTGTAAAAAGGTGGTCGACATAGCCTGCTTTTGAGCTTGCTTGCTGGACAAAAGGCAGACTCAATAAGAGGGAGCCAATTAAGATAACCAAGAAAAAGCTGAAAAAGATCCTCCTTGCTGGAGACAGACTTTTCATCTTGGACTGCCATTGTTTAAATAATAATTTGACTAACATAGCTTCATTGTACCATAAAAAGAGAATAGACCTACAAGTGAAGAACCATTTCTAGGCACAATTCTAAGGCTTTATCGAATGCTTCAGATCCCCAGTCACGCTGGTCATAATTTTTCCAGGTCTGCAAGAGAATCTGCGGTAAATAGGAGCAAGCCCCAAACCGCATCACGAAGCTGGGCTACTGCTGCCAGTGAGGCGCACTCCATCTCCACCACACTACACCCTTCTTCAATGCGATAGGCCACCTTGTCAGGCGTTTCTCGATAAAAGCCATCCGTCGACCAGGTCATGACCTCTTGATAGGGAATTTCTTTTCCTTTTAAGACAGTTTCAATGGCGGTCAATGCACGACTGTCCACTTCCATATAACGAGATGGCGCCACATAATGGTAACTAGCTCCCTCATCTCGCAAGGCTTTTGTTGGGATTAAAAAGGCATTTTCTTCCATGTCTACCAAGACGCCACAGCTACCTGCCGAAATCATCTTCTTCACCCCATAGCCAATTAACCAATCCATGAATTGAGCTGCTGGTGCAGATCCAACTGGCGCTTGGGCTAAGCAGATTTCCTCTCCTTGGTGCTCCATGACATAAACCGGATAGGTCTTGGTAGCTGAGACAAAGCTAGCTACTTGTTTGGCTCCAGCAGCTTTGGCAAAGCGGTCAATCTCATCCTCTAAGAAAGCATAAGCGCATTTATCAGGTAAATGCAGGTCTAACCCCTCATGAGTCGGCATAATGACTGCCTGTGGGTTGTCATCAAACTCTAAAATAGGAATTTCATGTTTATGGATCATCAGCTACCTCCAATCTTTGTTTGTAACATTATATAAGTCTATCTAGCCGGTGTCAAGAAGAGATAGCGAAAAGGACGAATTCCCTTATGAGTCAGTTTAAAATGAAAAAGTGATCTTCGCATCAAGGCACTAGACAACAAACAAGAGCGCACCTTCACCAAGAAACAAGTGATGTCGAATTTGAAATAAGCATTTATTTCAAGATTAAAAAAAATTCTAGTAGACATCCTCTACTAGAATTTTTTGTTAATCAATGACAATCATAGCCTTGATGGTCTTGCGTTCATCCATGTCTTTATAGGCTTGAGTCAATCTCGTCCAAGCTATAGCTATGGGTGAAGACGCGTCCTGGATTGATATCTCCGTCAAGCACTGCTTTCAGCAAGAACTGTTTGTCATAAGTTGTTACGGAAGCTGCTCCACCTGCAACAGAAATGTTTTGGGCAAAGGTGGATCCAAGAGCACGGTTATTGTAGTGAGGCACACCGACAAAACCTAAGCGCCCTCCATTGTGAAGAACCCCAAGGGCTTGGTCGACTGCTGCCGCTGTACCGACACATTCAAGAGCGGCATCTGCTCCTCCTCCAAGGATTTCACGGACCTTGGCAATCCCTCTTCCCCGCGCTCCGCAACAACGGCTGTCGCTCCAAATTCCAGAGCCAATTGTTGACGGTCCTCATGCCGACTCATGAGGACAATTTGCGATGCTCCCCGCATCTTAGCTGCAATCACAGCACATTGACCAACAGCACCGTCACCAATAACAACTACCTTGTCACCTTTTTGCACATCAGCCACACGCGCCGCATGGTAGCCTGTCGGCATGACATCTGCCAGCGTCAAGAAGGATTTGAGCATGGCTTCTGTATAATCAGATGGTTGACCAGGGATTTTGACAAGAGCCCAGTTAGCATACTCGAAGCGCATGTACTCCGCTTGCACCCCGTCAGACCAGTTGCTGCCAATATGTCGGTCACAGGGTCCCATCATAGCCAGCACGACAGGCATCACACTCCCCACAACCATGAGTGAAAGGGGCGATGACAAAGTCTCCTGGTTTGACCGTAGTAATGGCCTCACCGATTTCTTCCACAATCCCAATGGCTTCGTGGCCACTATTTTGATGACCCGCTTCAATATCTGGATTGCGGTAGCTCCAGAGATCGGATCCACAGACACAGGTGCGAACGAGGCGGAGAATGACATCATCTGGTGCTTCTATGTGTGGACGCTCCACTTCTACAAGGCCCACTTGCCCAGCTTTTGTATAGACTGTTTTCTTCATAGGAACAACCTACTTTCTATTGCTTACTTACCTATAGTATACACTTTTTATCGAGCTTTAGCCCACTTCCTGATTTAAAACTCCATCATTTAATCATATTTTTTCCCATACTTCTTTTCTAGCATTTTCTTAATCAGATAGGGCATTTTGACATTTTCGCGGCCTCTCTTATCAATCAATTTTCTGACAAAATCGGGCATTTGAATATCTTTTTCTGCTTCCAAAATCTGACCTGTACTTGAAGAAGCTTCCAACTCATCAAAAGTCTCTAGCTGAGGTTGATAGTCACTATAGTCACCATCTATATGAGACTGAATAGTTGACAAAAGGGCTTTAATCAGTCGTGAATCGCTATTTGGCATAGGAGGTCGGTGATAAGCCACTCCGATCTCCTGGCATAGCTCCTTACACTCCACATCATTATCAAAAAGAACTTCAATATGCTCACTAATAAAGGCAATCGGAACAAAAATATAGTGGTTCGGGTGTTCCTTCTCATCATGAAGGTATTCTAAGACATCAGGTTTAATCCAAGGAATACCTATATCACTCTCACTCTGCCATGTATTAGTGTACTGTTCTTCCTTTAGCCCTAAAATCTCCGCAATCAAGCGACTATTGTCATAAATCTGGTCGATATAGGGGTCACCGAAATCTATTGCCAAAACTGGGACACTGTGGGCTGAAAAAATCACCCTAAAGCTGTCATCTCCAATCTTATCTAAAATCTTTTGGATCTCATCAGCCCAATAGTGGAGTAGGTCAGGTTCGCGGTACCAGTCCTTGATAATTTGAAACCTAATCTGCTCACTTTCTAAAAATTTCTCATACCCCATGACAGAATAGTAAGAATAATGAGGCTCTAAAATCAAGCACAAACATTCTTCAATTCCGTCATTCTCCATTTCTTTGATCACATCTGTGATGAAAGGGCGGGAAAATTTGTTGGCAAAGTAAACCGACGCTTGATTTCCAAGAGCAGTAGCAACCATGTCCACTTCTTCTCTAGTTATCCTTTGGAGTGGGGTTCCACCGATTCGGACGTAATTGTCATATAAAGTCTGAATTTCATGTGGTTCAGGACGAACCCCACGGCGTATATTTGTGAAAAATTCCGCTACTCCTTCATAGGTAATCTCTTCTGGTGAACCAAAAGTCATCATCAACACAGCTCTTTTACTCATAATTACTCCTTGTTCTACATTTGTTCTATTTTATCATGAAAAGGCTTACTTTAGGGAACTCTTTTTATAAATCATTTGGAAGAAGAAACTAATTTTCTAGGTAAATACACAAGCTATTAAAAGAAATCATTCAAAGAAAGTGGAACAAATATCTTTTTATGTCCAATCCGATACTGTATTATTCTTTTGAAAACAACATCTATTTGAAAATGACCATCTTTCATGTAAGGAGAAGATTTGAATCTCTTTCTAAGAATTTCTACACAATAGAAAAAGTGGATAAAGAAACATTCTTCTATCCACTTTATTGTTTACAGCTTTTATTCGCTACGTAAAGATTCCACTGGGTCTTTCTTTGCGGCGATGCGTGAAGGGATGAGACCTGCCAACATCGTTAATACAATCGAGATACCGATGAGGATGAGCGCTGCTTCCCATGGTAACTGCGCCACGTTCTCCACGTTGGTCATTTTCGCAACGACGGCATTGATTGGAAGTGTTGCAAGGAGTGTAATGGCGATACCGAGCACTCCGGAGATAAATCCTTCGATGGCTGTTTCTGCCGTGAAGATGCGACGGATGTCTTTCTTCGAAGCCCCCATTGCACGTAGGATTCCGATTTCTTTTGTACGTTCGAGAACCGAGATGTAGGTGATAATCGCAATCATAATCGATGATACGATGAGCGAGATGGCTACGAAACCAACGAGTACGGTTGTAATCACGCCCACCATTGTCGTAATGGAGGACATGATGGTTTGAATATCGTCGGAGTAGGCGAGCACTTTGTCGTCTTCGCCGGCGTCTTTTTTTCGCCGTGTTATAGGTGTTGATGAAGTCCTTCAACTCTTGTTTTTGTTGGAAGGAAGAGGTGTAGAACTCGATGGCAGCCGGTTTGGATTTGTCGATGACACCCAATTTCGCGAGGTTTTCCTCGTAAGTGGCAGCCGAGTTTTCGTTGTATTGTTGGATGTATTGCGCTTGTTGTTCAGGCGTCAATTTGACCAACTGGATTTTTTTCTTCTTCGGTTAAATCAGCCGAATTGAATGGTTTTTGGATCTTTGGCAAATTCTTTTTCCAGTAAATACATTGATAGTTGGGTTAGCTTCTTGCTCTTTTACGATGTCACTATTTTGAATTTGTTCAGAAGTGTAATCGATAAGGGCGCTTGTATAAGCCACCCCACCAGAAGGAGAGTTCACCCCAGAACTGGTTCCTTCTTTTTGACGAAGAACGCCGACAATTTTAAGCTCGAGGCCATTCTCGATTTGCGTCTTCATATAGGCTTCGTCGTCAATTTTATTCATCCATTGGTTGTTTTCTTTGACGAAGCGGTTCAGTGTTGACAACAGCTTTGAAAGTTTTTTTCCAATGAAAATCCCTATACTGATAGGTTTGAGATTTGAGTTCATCCAGTTTCTTCGGATCGTTTAATTCGCTAGGGTCTTTGATGCGTAAGCTATAAAGGAGGAGGTCACTGATTTGGTTCTCTTCATCCACGATCAGGACGATTTCAGATTTATCCTTCGGAAGGCGACCTTCTAGCACATCATATTGCGCATTAAGCATGGCCTCGTCGCTTGAAAGTTGGCTCCAGTAGTCGATGTTTTGCAAATAGCCTTTAATTGTTTGGTTGGCCGTATCGACTTCGTCCGCGAGGTTAGACGGAAGAATACTCTTTGGACCGTTGGAGGTGTCACTGGCGTAAATATAGGGTTGTAAATTGTACTGGTAACGAATATCTTTTGTAAGGGTTGCGACTTCTGAAGCGTGTTTATCCAAGTAAGTCTTGAAGGAAGCGAGGTCATTTTTCCCGATTTGTTTTTTCAATAGATTCGTTAGAAGCGTATTGACACCGAGTTCGTTTTTATCCCTATAAGGCTTTTCACTCAAGTCTGGAGAGGTTGCCATCAGATTACTCTGGTTCTGCTCGCTAATCGTCAGTGGCAAAGAGACGAGAGTGTCTTCTTGCACCTTCTTCACATAGTCGCTCACACCATTTGAGAGGGCCAAGATCAGGGCAATCCCGATAATCCGATGGAACCAGCAAAGGCAGTCAGAAATGTCCGACCTTTCTTCGTCAATAAGTTATTAAACGAAAGGGCTAGAGCTGTCATAAAGCTCATCTTCGTCCTCGTGAACTGAATGTCACCTTGTTTGGTTTCTTGGGTTGGTTCGTAAGGATTCGAGTCGCTCAAGATGTTTCCATCTAATACTTGTACGATACGAGTGGAGTAGGTCTGTGCCAAATCTGGGTTATGCGTCACCATGATGACCAGACGTTCCTTGGCGATGTCTTTTTAATAACTCCATGATTTGAACAGAAGTCTCAGAATCAAGCGCTCCTGTTGGCTCATCGGCTAAAAACGACTTTAGGATTATTGACAAGGGCACGCGCAATCGCGATTCGTTGCATTTGTCCGCCAGACATTTGGCTTGGTTTCTATATAAATGATCTTTTTAGGCCAACGCGTTCAAGTGCTTCGATGGCACGCTTCTACGTTCCGATTTAGAAACGCCAGAGAGCGTCATTGCAATCTCGACGTTTGAGAGTGCCGTTTGGTGACCAATCAGATTATAAGATTGGAAGACGAAACCAATCGTGTGGTTTCTGTAGCTATCCCAATCGCGATCTTTAAATTGCTTGGTTGATTTTTCCTTGGATGAGTAAATCACCCGATGTGTATTGGTCGAGTCCACCGATGATATTTAAGAGGGTGGTTTTCCCAGAACCCGATTGCCCGAGAATGGAGACAAACTCGTTCTCGCGGAAATTCATTGAGATATCTTTCAGCGCGTGAAACTCTTGATTGCCTGTATGATATACTTTTTGAAATATGTTGTAGTTGTAACATATGCTCGATCCTTTCATAAATGCGAGTAGTATATCACAATTTGAATTTTTGAATCAATATATTAAATAGATTTTTTTCTAAAATATTCTCAACAAAGGAATGATCAATTTTCATTAATGGTGGTGGTGATCATGTCCGCTCGGACTCTCTATGGCATGGATATCACGTTTATGGCAGGCATGACTAACTTGATCGCTATCCACTTCAATGGTAATATGAAAGCCAATGTCCTTTAGATAGTGACGGATAGCTGTTTTACTCGCTTCCATGTCTTCTATCCGCTTGAGACAGACATGAACAATGGCATTTTTCTCCAATCCATCCATGGTCCAGAGATTGAGCTGATTGATACTAGCGACATTGTCCACCTGCTCTAAGCCATTCTTAACTTGCTTGATCTCTACCCCTTCTGGCACAGCATCGAGGGAAAAATCTTAAGGGTGCTCCAAAAACGAGGAAGGGCTTTGGACAAGATGAAAGCAGAAATCAGAAGAGATAAGAGGATCAAGGAAATACCAGTCCGTATAACGCAAAATAATGGCAACGATAATCACAGCTAGCCAACCTAGTGTGTCCTCAAGGAAATGGAGGCTCAGGATGGATTCATTCTTGGTCTGCCCCTTCCGGACAATAAGGCTAGCCGTTAAATTAATAGCAATGGCGATGATGCCCAACCAAAGCATGCCCTTATGATCCACTGGTTGAGGTTCGATAAATTTACTGATATTTTCCAAAATAACGAGAGTGGAACCTGTAATAAGGATGACTGCCGTTAGGATGGCACCTAAGAGGCTAAAACGCTTGTAACCTAGGGAATAGCGACTGTCCTCCTCCCGATTGGAAATACTTTCGAGAAAAAGCTGAAATGCCAATAGCCAAGGCATCTCCCAAGTCATGGACAGCATCCGCTAAGATCGCACTGGAGCCAAAGAGCCCTCCAAAGATAAATTCGATAATGGCAAAACTAAAATTTAAGAGAAAGGCTAGCCAAACGGCAAATTTTGAACTCAATTTTTGACCTCCTTTGGTATATGGTATATGGTATAATGGGAATAAATGATTCTCTCACTAGTATTATCTCCCACTTTATTTAGAAAGGATAGAAGCAAACCGTTCTCTGTGTACGTTATTGAACAGTTTGTTCGAATTGTCTATATAGGGCCAAACCGATCGACGGATTGCTAAAACAAAAAGCGATCTATACATCCTTCTTAGAACTGTTGAATAGCAAAGGCTACCAAGCGATAACTGTTCAAGATATTATTGATCTGGCAGATGTTGGGCGCTCTACCTTTTACAGTCATTATGAAAGCAAAGAACTCTTGCTAGACGAGCTCTGCCACTATCTCTTCCATCATTTATTTGAACGAAAGCCCATGTCTCAGCAGAAGATTACTTGGCTCATATTTTTCTCCATTTCAGGAAAAACCAGGACCATGTGAGCAGTCTTCTCCTATCAAAAATGACTACTTTTCTCCGCCAGCTCCATAAGGAAATTAGAAGCCCATGTCTTTCCGATGGTAGCTGAGGACTTAAAAAGGGCATCCCACTATCCCTACCTCTTACCTCAAGCACTTTGTCATCACCAACTTCACTGAAACCCTTACTTGGTGGTTAAAAAGGAAATCTTATAACGAGCAAGAAGTTGTTCGCTTTTATTTAGACATCATGGAAATGACAATTAAACAAAATAAATCATCCTTATTCTACTAGAAAGGTTATCTTATGAACCTCCTTATTCTTCTTGGTATTTTTACAGCCTTCTAGCCCTTGCTTTTGCTCTTCTTCATTTCATGGCTAGCCTTTCAGAATTAAGAAATGGCAAAAAGACCCTAGAAATCAGCTTCTCCTTATTGGGAGTAGCCTTGCCACCGTATCTCTCACACTCTACTTCTTTTTGCCGATTATCGCACTATCTCTTTGGCTGATTGGCTGTGGGTTGATTTGCTACGGAGCCTATTGGAATGGCAAGCACAAAGAAAAACTTCCATCCCGCCCACCATGTTATTCGGATTGGAATCGCTCTGGTACTTACTATCTTATTAGCCTTACTATAAAAAGAGCTCAAGTTTATCAATGAAAACTTGAGCTCTTTTTAGTATTCTATTCATCATCCAAAATTGCATACCTTCTACAGTTTATAAAATAAAAACAAATGCCAAAAATGACGTTTATTTTTAATCCGAAACAAGGCTTTTTGCTTCACTTTTTAGATGCTCAAAGCCATCAACACCATGAGAATAGGGATGACCACCATGGTAGCAAGGTCGTCTCTGTCACCATAACCGCTGCGTAATCACTATCGGCTCCGTAGAGGTTGGCAACGACCGGGGCATTGGTCATCACTGGCATAGCGGACTGGATGATAAAGACTTGCTTCATCAAGCTTGGAAGAGGGGCCCAGTAAACAATGGTCGCCATTAAGAGGAGCAACCAGGAAGCGACCTAATAGAATCAGTAGCTGATCTTTTCCCAGAACTAATTGCTTCAGGCCTCATATGAGACACTGACAAACCGATAAAGATCATGGATAAAGGGAGTCGTTAAATTTCCCAGGTACTGTAAATCACTGGCTAAAAAAGGATGGCAACTTTATCTGCAGCATCACCATGACTAGTCCTAAGAGAAAGCCCATTAGAGGAGGAGAAAAGACTTTTTCAGACTCGTTTTGAGATCAAACTGAGCTTCTCCCTCACCATCTCGTTGGATCAGGTAGGTCCCCAAGGTCCAGAAAAAGTCGTATTCACATGTAATAGATCAAAACATAGGAATACTAGCATCCCCGAAAAGGGCTTGGTTAATGAGGGAGCCCCACGAAAATGGTATTGGAGTTAAAAACATGAAATAAAGAGACCACGGCGCTCCTGTCTCACTGCAAAGATCCTGGCTACTCCTGTCGCTATTCCAAGCAAAAATGACCATAGACAAGGCTGGAAACCGCAATGCTGGCAACATTTTTTGGGAGGTCAGTTGCTGTGAAACGCTGCGTGATGGTATAGAGCATATAGCAGGAAGAGCAACTTGAGTGACTAGTTTTGCGATCAGGCCACGTGACTTATCATCAAACCAACCTTTTTCACCGATGACAAAGCCCACTAAAATAATGCCTAGGATGACGAGGATACCTGATATACTCTTAAGAAAGATACCCATGTTCTCTCCTTTTCTTTTTTTATAAATTTGAACTAGAAAACCCATTATTTTTCAAGTCTCAAAAACTACTCTAGTATATCACAAATAGAGCTCGATTTTTCAAACAAAGAGGACCTTCTCGGTCCTCTTGATAAATGGATTCAAATGGTTATTAAGCTTTCTTGGCCGCCTTCGTCCATTGGTACCAACCAACTAGACTGTTGATTAAGTAAATGAAGTATTTCCCTTGAATTTGAAGGCTCTCTCCCACCAAAGGTAGATAGAGAAAACGTTGGTCGCTGCCCAGAAAATCCACTGTTCACGGTAAACAGCCGTCATCAAGAGTTGGCCGACCCCATTTGTTGCATCCGTGATGGAATCTCGATACGGACGATTGGCCCCAATTGACTGATAAATAAGCCCGAAAACTAACCACCAAAGCACGCTAATTGATAAGTACTGATCCATCCCACCGCATCCAATTTACGGGCAACAAATTCCTGCTGTTCTTTTTTGAACTGGGCTTGATAGATCCAAGCCAAGAGACCAATTGGCTGCATGATGGTGAAATAGAGAGTTATCAAAACCTCACCGTAGAAGCCTTTTTGAAGGGCAAGCACAAGATAAATGACAGAATTGATCAAACCAAAGAGATAGTTACTGGCAAATCAAATCGAGTTATCTGAGGAAGCACC